>Ga0180437_10000154_pt1 | contig 146254 bp, 107 predicted proteins | sample SS_ome_4_FD_132410 | JGI IMG/M metagenome (GOLD analysis project Ga0180437, IMG submission 132410) | Hypersaline lake sediment archaeal communities from the Salton Sea, California, USA - SS_3_D_1 metaG | ecosystem: Environmental > Aquatic > Non-marine Saline and Alkaline > Hypersaline >...
CCTACTCTTATGTCTCCACCATCCCAGAAGGTGTAAATGTTATCATCGTTGATGCCGCAGGCCGGAGTTTTCATCTGGCCGACGTGGATGTCCAGGAACAGTACGTTTTGTGCATCTTGCTGGTGAGCAATGGCATTGCCGAGTTTTATAGCTTCTTTTCCGCCATCAGGAGCGTAACCGTTGGGGAACTGCGGGGCTGTTGCGGCGGGAGAATCCTGCCACGGATTCCTGTCGGCTGCTACCGCCATGCCCGGCTCGCTCGATGTCGTCAGAGCATAAAGACCAAACGGCATATGGTAGGAGTAGCTGCAATGTTTCTCAGACTCCGGACCGAAGTCCCAGAGATCGATAAGGTCTCTGTCACCTGCACCGTAATTGGCGGGTTTGAACTCCGAAACTCCGGAATCGCCCTTGCATAAAAACGACTTGGGCGTTACTTCGGCATACTTGACCAGCAGATAGAAGCAGGACGAGATGTTTGCCTGACCGCCACTGCCGTCCGCTGCCACGTTGTAGGCTTGAAATCGATTCTGGGCGTCCCATTGAGGTATTCTCGCAGCCCACGTACTGTTCCTGCCGCCTGCACGAGGCAACTCGTCCTCGTAATCGTTGGCATATATCAGCATTGCTTTGCCGATACCGGAGAGGTTCGTGCCGCAGACCATTCGAAAGGCGATTTGCCTTACCCTGGCCAGCGCGGGCATTAGTATGCCCATGAGCAGCGCTATGATCGCAATAACTACCAGCAGCTCGACTAATGTAAAACCTTTACGTTTCATTTTACTTCTCCTTCACTTTTTCGGAGATTCGCCTGCCGACCGTTTTCGAGCACTTGTTTCATAATTAATAAGTGCAACTAATTGGGTTCCCACTTTGCGAACAGATTGCAAAATGGGGTCCCACTACTGTGATCGCATTATGATAAGTCCCGACAAAAAAGTAACGTTTAGCGCTAAGCGCCGTTTCTTTGCGAATCTCCATGTTTCTTTTATTTCGCTCATAAAACGGTCGGTTCAAACTCGTTCGAAAAAACAGTTTTTAATAATGTTTCATCAGTTCACTTCCTTTTTCACTCCACAACACTGCTGGCGACTTCTGATAAAACCTTACTTTGCGAGATGTCTTTAGTCGTTTCTTTTAATCTGTCTGAAAGTAGTGATTCAAATTTCTCTCCGAAAGCAGCTTCAATCACCTCGTGCTTGCTAGTAGCGGTGATGACTTGTGACAAGGCATCCATCATGCTGGCTTGACTATATATGGAGTACTTGCGGTGCTCTTCGGAAAGCTGTAATGCTTCTCTGTATTCTGCAATGGCGTTTTCCAACTGCCCTGCACTGAACATCAGAGAGCCGAGAAGGAAGTGCGTGTCGGCGTTATCAGGTGCCAGACGCACCGCCATTGCCGCTGCTTCGAGCCCTTTCTGCGTATTACCCATCGCCTGCATGCAGAGCGACTTAATCATCCATGACACAGCCGATTTGGTGTGTATTTTTAAGATGTTTTCCGCCTGCAGAAGAACCATTTCTTCTCTGCCGGACAGCGGCAGCCTCGTGTAAAAGTGGTACATTTCTTTCTCGATCCTTTTCCTCACGTCAAGAATTGCTGGATTCTCCGGTAAAACAGCCAATCCTTCCGTGCAGAACTTCAATTTGTCCAGGAAGTTTCTGGTGCTGTTCGACATCAATAAGTAGCTTGAAGCTTTGTGAATCGGCTCGTAGTCTGAAAGCCACTTTGTCTTCTCTTCTTTACTGAATCCTTTCCAGTCAATATGTTCATAAACAGAATTGTTTCTCACGTTGGAAATAAATCTACCGAACTCAGAGTCACCGGCCGGTCGGTTGGCCGTGGTAAATTCGATGAAGGGTCTAAAGTCACTATTTATAGAAAATGACTCGATGAAGCGTCTCAGGTCGTTTTCATCACCGATGTAGCAGCTCATAATATCCTTGCTGCTATTTATGTTTATTTCGGACAGGCTGTTGCCCACATTATCTTTCAACAACTCGGTGTCCATGTGCTTAGGCGAAAAATATTGCTGCTGCTCCGAACCAGCCACGAGAAAATATTGGGCTGGGTCAGGAGTCATATACCATATGGTAACGTGCGGAAAAACTTCCATCATTGTGCCTATTATGCTGTTTAAAACGGAGATTGGCTCGACGTTGTGTGTGGGTATCCAGGAAATAAACAACCCGTTCTTATTAAGGCGCCTTTTGGCATCTTCAAAATATTCTTTAGCATAAAGAGACGAGTTCTCTGCAAAGTGCTTGGGATGGATAGAGTCATTGACAATCGCGTCGTATTTGTCGTCCGTTAGGTGGATATAATTTTTCGCATCCATATAAATCATATCTATTTCGTCGTTCAGCTTGTCGCCAAGATTAATATGTTTGAAAAATCTTAAAGAAAGATTCACCATTTCCGGAGCAATCTCAACACAGGCCGCTCTTTCTAGCCCGTGGAGGGCCATGCAGGCGGTGCTCTCACCCGAGCCAAATCCGACGGACAACACTTTTTTTGTTTTACTGTTCAGCAGAATCCCAAAGTGTCCCAGCATCTTTTGATCGCTGCGCCAAAAATATGTATCGCCTGCAACTCTCTGGCCCGATGTACAGAGGTACAAAGTATCCTCCTGCGGGTCTCTGTGCAGAGACACTGTTGTTGAAACACCCTCTTCGACAGCTAAAAGCTCAAGTTGTTTTGGGAGCATCGGATTGCTTTTCACCACAGCATCGAACAAATCAGGCGGCATTTTCAAAGTGATCACTGTCAGCAGGCCGGCAGTTGCCAAAAATCCAAACCGTCCTGCAGTCTTGGAATTGTGGGCGAATAAGAGCCATATAAATCCGGCTGTCCAAATTCCCGCCAAACCAAGAGTCGACATTGAAAGCTGTGTCCCCAAAAGTGGGATAAGGATAAAGCCGGTCATAATCCCGCCTATAACTGCTCCAATAGTATTCATCCCGTAGGCCGTTCCTGTGGACCAACCGACCTTGTGCACACGATTGGCCCAGGCCTGCAGGGCTATGGGGAAGCCTGCACCCATAATAATGGCAGGTATCAGGAACAGAAAAATGCTGTAAACGAGCGGTTTCATCATATAGGCCGAGTAAGGTATGAGTCTGCCGGTTAGTTCGACTTCTCGATCAATACCTGGCATGACTTTCGACGTCCAGAGTATCAGAAATGGAAGATAAAAGATGCCGCACAGCCCCAACAATGAAAGTGTTATAGCAAATCCTGTAGCAGGGCACTTCAATTGTTTGGCCAGTCCGCTGCCTATGCCCGCTCCGATTACGTTGCCCAGCAGATAAACGGTGAGCACGGATGAGAACACGTAAGTATATCCGCTAAACAGATGCACTACGCTGCGCATCCAGAGCAGCTCATAGCCTATACTTATCGCACCGCTAAGGAAAAAAGCGATAGCTAATGCGAACATCCTGCTGTCGATCGTCTTTTTCGCAACAGCTTCCACGCTAAGGACCCGGGATTCTTTGTCCTGCCGTTTAACTTCGAATCCGGTAAGTCTGGACAGGAACCATCCGCTTAAAGCCACAAGAAGGTTAAGAACAACCGCGGCGTACAATGTATTCATCACTCCAATAGCCCGAATCAGGACAAATCCAGCCAGGAAACATCCTAAAGCAGCCCCGAGAGTATTAAGTGCATAAAGTCTGCCTACCAGGCGGCCTGTTTCCTTTTCAATCGAGGTGACAAACCTGCCTAAGAGCGGCAATGTACTGCCCATGAGGGTCGACGGCACAATCAGGATCAATCCGGATATGATTACCTGGACTATCAGCAGTTCTCTATGTGTCGGGTCATATGCACGATAGAACCATACGTAAAACTTATCTGCAATTCCGAGTCCCCACGGCAAGGATAGAACTGATATTGTAATAATTGCTTCCAGGAGGGCATACAACCGCAGCCGCTTTATAACACGGTCTGAGTATCGACCCATTATAAACGCACCCAGCGCCAGTCCTCCCATGAAAGTCGATACGACAATGCTTGAAGCATAGACTGTGTTGCCGAGCGTCAGCTTCAAAAGCCGTATCCAAACCACCTCATCTATCAATGAACAGACGCCGGAAGCAAAATATATCAGCATCAACAAGTTGATACCTGTTTTTCTGGAGATGACAGGCGCGCCGCTGTTCGATGGAGAACCATCTGCCGGAATATGGTCTTTTACGGGCCTGAGAATTTCGCTATCAACGATGTCCTTGCTAACTGCCGCATTAACTGTCATTTTTAGCATTTCATATACTCCTTCAAAATCCATGCACAAATAACACGTAGCGCTGAGAACCAATTGTCAGCTCAAAATGGTATGTTCAGGCAAACTCGTAAAACAGATTCGCAGGCAAGCTCCGCGCACGGGGCCGGGCTGCCTTTAAGGCTGCATATGTCTTACAAATTTATGCCGAACAACCGGCAGGCAGGTCGGAGATATGAAACGACAAGTGAAGATGATAACGACTTAGGATTATGATAAACTTTTTAAAACCTGCCTATTTTGTTTTGTCTCCCATAAGAGCGCAAATTCTCTGCGCAAAATTTCCTCATTCCAAAATGTTTAAGCCAGCATGAAAAAGAACACTTACTCTGGCAGGCAGGTTTAGGTATGATAAAACAAACAAGTATGATAACGACTTAAATTATAATAAATTCAAGCCCGCCTGTATCTATATACGATTATAGCACGAATTTGTTTTTTCTGTCAAGTAGATTTCTTTAAATTCTGAGAATTTTCTCGAAGACCCTGCCATCGTGAAAGGTGGATTTTTGCATTGGTGTGTATAAATCGTTTGATTTTGTTGCTGATATTCTTATGATGTAATGTGGTATGGAAGAAAAACTAAACAAATACTCCGAATCAGCCCGGGCCTTTGCCGAGGCCCGCCGGGTGCTGCCGGGAGGCGTTAATTCGCCTGTGCGGGCGTTTGGCGGTGTTGATACCGGCCCGGTCTTTGTCGGAAGTGCCAAAGGCTCTAAAATCTTCGACATCGACGGAAATGTTTATATCGACTATGTCGGCTCGTGGGGGCCGATGATAGTCGGCCATGCCCATCCGAAGGTGATTGAAGCGGTCGAGGCAGCGGCAAGGAAGGGTACTTCGTTCGGAGCACCGACGCTGGCTGAAACGGTCCTGGCGAAGAAAATCATCGCCGCTTTCGACTCGATTGAGAAAGTTCGTCTGCTTTCCAGCGGTACCGAGGCTGTCATGACAGCAATACGTCTGGCCCGCGGATATACCAAAAAGGACACAATCATTAAGATGGCCGGCTGTTATCACGGTCACAGCGATTCATTGCTGGTCGCAGCGGGTTCCGGGCTTGCCGAAAGCGCCATCGCATCGAGTGCCGGCGTTCCGGATGCGGTCGCGAAATTGACCGTTGTGGTTCCTTATAACGATATCGAGGCGGTCAAAGCGGCGTTTGTGAAGCATAAAGGTAACGTAGCAGCGGTCCTGGTCGAGCCGGTAGGTGCGAATATGGGCGTTGTGCCCCCGGTGGATGGTTACCTTCAGACGATTCGTGAATTATGCTCCGCCGACGAGGTGCTTTTGATTTTTGACGAGGTAATCACAGGTTTTCGGCTTGCTCTTGGCGGCGCCCAGGAGCGTTTCGGAATCAAAGCGGATATGACGTGCCTTGGCAAAATCATCGGGGGGGGTCTGCCCGCGGCGGCGGTGGGCGGCAGGGCGGATATTATGGACATTCTGACCCCGATCGGGCCGGTCTATCAGGCAGGAACCCTGTCAGGCAATCCGATCGCGACTGCAGCAGCGAATGCTACACTCGATATTTTAGCTGAAGAGGGTTGCTACGAGGAACTCGAATCCTCGGCGGCGATGCTCGAAGCCGGCCTGGCCCAAGCGGCGAAAGAGGCCGGTGTTGCCGTAACGATCAACCGGGTCGGCTCGATTCAGAGCTGTTTCTTCACAGACCGACCGGTGCGGACTTTCGCCGATGTACAATCTACCGATATCCAGCGATTCAAAAAATTCTTTGCCGGAATGCTCGGGCGGGGGATTTATCTTGCTCCAAGTGCTTATGAGGCGATGTTTGTCTCATTGGCTCACAGCACCGAAGACATCGAGAGGACAATTGAGGCCGCCGGGGTCAGTTTCCGCGAAATCGGGTAGTAAAATATTCTCGATTCTCGACTCTCGATTCTCGTCGAGTATCGAGTATCTGGTATCAAGCATCGAGTATCCAGTATCCAGTATATTAAATACATCGGTCAAAAAAAATAATTCTTTGCACTTGTAACCAGAGCAGCATATAATGCTTAGCGGATGGATCGTGAAAGCCATGCTAAATACACGCGGGCCTGAAGTCGTGTATTTAGCGGCAATTTTGTACGTTATTGCTGAATACTGAATTAGGGAGATTAAAAATGAACGAGAGCCAGGGAAGTCCGAACAATTTGCTGGATACTACCGATTGTCTTGAGGCAGTCGGAGTCTTCAAGGGATGGAAAAATTTTCTTTTTATCATCGTACTTGTGTGCCTTTTGCTGCTGCAGGCGTCATTTTTACTTGTTGATCTCGGTTGCATCGAAATCGACCAGAAGGCCGTAGGTAGCGAACCGGCTGTTATGAGTGATGACACTGATCCCGACCCGGAGCAGATGGAAATCATCGAAGATGATGTACAAGAAGCTGTCGAGTCTGTAGAAGAATCAGCTGTTGAGTTGGAGGAATCCGTTGAAACTGTAGTAACCGAAGAAGTTACAGAGCCCGAAGAAATTGTTGTACCTGAAGAAGCTACTGAACCGGAGGAAATTGCTGAACCCGAAGAGGTCGTCGAGCCGAACGAAGCTGCTGAACCAAATCAGCCTATCGAAGAAGTATCCAAGGCAGCAGGACATAACCTGCAGCGGGCTATTGCATGGCCTCCTACAGAATTCTTGTCCGGCATATCATTCGAGTTTTTAAGCTGGGTGATTCGCATTGCTAATGCCGTGCTGATACTAACGGCTTCGCTTTACTGTTTGTCGATGCTCTTTAGCCTGAAAGTCTCGATGCTCGGCAGGCTCGGCGGAATCAACCATATCAGCAGGGCATTTTTCCTGTCATTGCTTATGCTTATTCTGTTATTGCCGTGGCAGAGGATCTTTGGCGGCATGGTTCCGGGCGCGATATACACTCCTGAGGAACTTCTGGAATGGTATTCTGCTGAGGCCGGCGACGTATTGGACAAAGTCATTTATTATCTGCGTTTCAGCGGCTACTGGCTGTTGGTATTTCTATTGCTGATCCTATCGCAGATCCGCAGCATCCGCTGGGGAAAGGCCATTCTTCGCCGGCTTGAGATTATCTAAAAACTACCATCGCTGCTTGAGAAGTGAACATGGCGGAAATTGAACGTATCGGAGTGTCACTCGATAAAGAGTTGCTTTCGAAGTTTGACGAACTCATCGCCGGACAGGGCTATAAGAGCCGGTCCGAAGCGATACGCGATCTCGTTCGTCTGCAGCTCAGCGAAGAGCGGCTTGAGAATCCAAAAGCCAAAGCAGTAGCCGCCGTGTTTCTGGTTTACGACCATCACTCAACAAAGCTGACCGAATCGTTAATAGGTCTGCAGCATACGCATACTTCGGATTCGTCCCAGCAGGTGATATCTTCTCTGCACGTCCATCTGGACGAGCACGATTGTCTGGAGGTGATAATACTTAGGGGCCGTGTCGGCGAAATAAATAAAGTGGCAGAAAAGATATTGAGCATGAAGGGCGTCAAACTGGGACGAGTCAACATTGTTGCTACTTAGTTTTCAGTTGACGATTTTCATTTTGCGGTATATAATTCCGTTCTCTGATTCGATCAGGGATAAGTTGCAGGGCGATTAGCTCAGCTGGCTAGAGCGCACGGATCACACCCGTGAGGTCACAGGTTCGAATCCTGTATCGCCCATTAACACAAATCCTTTTTATAAAAGAGCATACTGCAAGAACATTGTGTTGCCCAAATTCACCAAATACGCCGGAATAGGCTTTACTTCTTTGTCGCAGCTGTAATAATACCTTTCATGGCTGCAGCTTTGACGTGCGCGGGCTGGTCATTACCTTTGAGTTCATTGTACAAGGCTACTGCCTCGGAATTTTTACCGTCGGCCAGCAACTGCTCGGCACAGGCCATGCAGGCATCTGCTGCCGGTATCTTCATATTGGCAGATGCTTTCTTTGCGAACTTGCTCAGTTCGGTGGCCGCAGCCGACGTGCCGATTAGACCCAGCGATTGGGCCGCGGCCTTGGCGACCTGGATGTCGGAGTCACCGAGAAGCTTCGAGAAGGCTGTGATGCTCTTCTTGTCGCGACGTACGCCCAGCGAACCGATAATGCCCGGCTTGAGCTTCTTGCTGACCTTCGGCAACGCATCCCGCAACGCCTTTGCCGCTTTTTCGTTCGGAATGCGTTCCAGGGCGTAGCGTGAAATGTGTGAGGTTTCCTCGTTGGCTAAAAGAGCGGCGAGGGCCTCGACGGACCGGGTTGTACCAACGACTCTTAGTTTGCGGCACACATAATCCTGTGCAGATCGTGAGATACCGCCGGCAAGTATATCCACGAAACTCTTCTCCAGCGTATTACGTGCTGCGGCATCGTCATGCGTAGCGACGATAGCTTGGTCGATTGGATTCAGGGCATTACGGTCTGAGCCCCAGTCATAGGTCTTAAGCATTTCCAATGCATTGTCTAATGCGGCCGAATCCGCCTGTGCAACGGCTACGGTAGCTGCCCCAGCCGTCAGTGTCATTTTAGTAGTCTTTTTAATGATCATAATCAAGTCTCCTTGTTGGAATCAACGCCTGCTCAAATTACCCAGGGCTCTCTTCTTGCAACGTCGACAAGACGATTCGCTTCGTCGTCGTCAACGAATTGTTGCTTGGCCGTGTCCCATTTCAGTGACCGCTGGAGTTCGTACGCAGCGAGGAACAGGTGGCATACTGTTGCCGTGTGGACCGCGAATTCGATGTCGCGGAACGGCCTGCTGCGTGTCTTGACGCAATCGATAAAGTCGCCGTAGATGCCGCCGCTTCCGGCATAACGAGGAACCGGTTTCGAGGGGCCTTTCTCATTCGTACCTTCCACGTCCATGTTGCCTCGGCCCGGATAATTATGGTGAATAAGCTTGCCGTTCGGATAGCGGCAGGTTGCGAACTTTCTACCGTTTTCGTTGTGGAAGATGACTTCTTCCGGTTCCAGTTCCCTGACATCGATGGCAAACGTTGCTCCGCCGAAATGATGTGCGCCCCAGTCGGTCATACCGCCGCCGGAGTAATCCCTGAACGACCTCCAGCTTTCTCCGTTGATGTTGTAACTGCCGCTGCATCGGTGGGGATGGTATGGCGCCCAGGGGGCGGGGCCGAGCCACATGTCCCAGTCGAATCCTTCGGGGACCGGCTCTCCTTTTTTGTTGCAGTCCGTCGGAAACGGGCCAACGTTAACGTTGATCGATTTGAGAATGCCTTTGTCTCCGTTCCAGCAGGGATCGACTATTTTCCTGTAGTCTCCGAGTACCCGCTGACTGCCGCCGGATACAACCCGACTATAACGCCGGGCGGCGTCGATCATCAGCCTGCCTTCACGGAGCGTCCTGGTCTCGGGTTTCTGGCAGTAAACGTCCTTTTTGTTGCGGCATGCCTCAATCACTATGATTGCGTGCCAATGGTCCGGTGTTGCGCAGTGCACAGCGTCGATATCATCGCGCACCATGATTTCGCGAAAGTCGTTATAAACTTTGCAGTCCTTATTGCCGTATTTCTCGTCGATGCGGTTCTTCGACCACTCGCGGACATCTCTTTTTACGTCGCACATGGCGACGTACTGGACATCTTCCCGACCCAGGAAGTTGCCCTGGTCGCCCCGGCCCATGTTACCGATGCCGATGCCGGCCATCACGATACGGTTACTCGGTGCGGTGCTGCCGGCTTGGCCCATCGCGGAGGCCGGTATCAAGTAGGGCATCGCAACTGTTGCCGCCGTTGCTTTCAGAAATGTTCTTCGACCAAGAGATGTGCTCCGGTCATTCGCTGGTTTGTTCTTCTGGTTTACCACGTATTGACCCTTTCCTTTGGTTAGTATTGATAATTACTTTGAGTCATGTCTATTATGTATACGAATCTCACGTATTTAATCTGACATGCCCTATTTTATGGTCAAATAGTATATAACTGTCTCCATACGCTGACAACAAGAATCCTACAAAACGCACTCCGTCTTGGTACTTAGCAAATTGGCTCATTCGACTTCGCTCAGGGTAAACTTTGAATTGGCTTTGTTTTTTCAAATGAGCACAAGAGCATAAGGCATACGAGCGTAAGAGCATAAGAAACTACGGATTTTTCGTCATTTTTTGTCTCATCCCTTTTGCCCTATCACTTATACCTTTCCCTGAGATTGGCTTTGAATTGGGTTTGTTTTTTCGCCCCTTCAAAGTATGAAATACTTCATAATCACCTTTCAGCAAAGAGTTTACGCCATTTTTGTCCTCTGGCAAATTGGCTTTGTTTTTTCAAATCACACAAGAGCATAAGGCGTACGAGCATAAGAGCGTAAGGAGCTCTATGTATTTTTTATCATTTTTTGCCTTTCTTTACTTTTTCCTTTTCATTCACTATATACCAAATACTATACACTAAATACTAATTCGTTATCTATTCTACGACCGGCAATCCCAAAAAGCGGGCTTATTTTAAATAAATCTCCGTGAGACGGCGTTCTTTACCGCGGAGAACGCCGAGGACACAGAGAAAGAATTAAATAATCAATAGAAAATCATAAACATTTCCTGAGCAAAGTCGAATGGATAGTAAATCGAAGTGGCCTGCGCGTTTGATACGAAAAAACACAATAAAGTAGGCCGCGTCTTTAACGTAAGTGCTTTATTGACATTGATTAAAAATAATTTTTTACTTTTTCATTTTTGTTCGGCGCTATCATCGCTTTTGGTCGAAGTCTCGCAAAAATAGAAAGCTTGTGACCGCGAAGGCGGGTATAGTCGATATCCGTCGTCTCATTGTACACTTCTTTCACAATTCCCCCATTTCTGTGTTACGTAGCGTTTCTCAACCCGAAAATGTTACCTATAAAATTAGAAATTTCTCAAAAAAGTTTCCGCTCAAGACGCTTCCTTGCTTTAAAACCAAAAATCAGTGTCTGTCTATGGTTGGGAAATATGAAAACAAAGTTTTTTTGTAGCATTCTTGATTCCGGCCAAAAAACAAGCTACCTACACTTAAAATACGTAGTCACCACAATAGACAAAAGTTTCCAGAGAGGTATGATCAGTATTTGTTTCGCAGTGATTGTGACAATAGTGGAACCTTAAAACAATGGTGCAGATTCTAATGGGAAACTGCAAAAAAACTCATATCGTTCTATTTAGTTGTAGAAAAGGAGGTCCGAAGATGGTACGAAATGCTTCTCTTTTTGTGATTTTGGTAGCAGTGTGCATGAGTTCTATTCAGATTGCATCAGCTGTAGATATATGCTGTGCGATAAAACCTGACTCGAACACTACTTCTACATGTAGTCCATGTTCTCCATCTGTGATAAACCCAGATGCAAAAGGTGTTATACCGCTGGTTATATTTACTACCAATTCTCTGGTTGATACGGGGTGTGTGGACTTTGATGCGACACAAATTGATCCCACAACTCTACGTTTTGGCCCTTCAAATGCGGAGGCCGTGCACGTTGATTTAACTGATATAGATAAAGATAACGATTATGACATGGTAGTAAAGTTTAAGATGCAAGAAACTGGAATTAAGAAAGGTGATACATCCGTTGAGTTGTCCGGTAACACAATTGGAGGAGTCGACTTTCATTACACGGGAGCGATCTCGACTGTCCCGAAGAAAAAGTCATCTGTCTATTTCACGCCACATATCAATCCAGGTGACCCGTTATTGTTTACGCTCCGTAATGAAATGGGATATTTTATTGAGTATTATGGCGAGAAGGACGCCGAAGGTTTTGCAACTAAGGTTAATTTAATACGCGTGACGGCTGGAAGTGGTGATGTCACAGTTATAGTCTTGGATGGCAGTAACCGCCCTGTGCGTATTTTTGCTGACAATGGAACAGTCTTCGAGATTGTATGGCAGTCAAGTACTCAAATACTGCTTACAGCAGTTTCTCCTAATGGTTCTATTCAGGTTAATCTATCAATCGATTTGGCAACATCCACGACAACTCAAGAGTCACTGATATCATCTGAGCTAACTGAATCGCTCGACATTGTATCGTCGACTGATGCACGAAATGGCGTACCTACCCAATTGAAAGTTACAGAATTACCATTAGAAGCGTCTTCTGTATCCATGAATAGCACGAGCCAAAGCCTCATCAACGTAACCCACTGTGGTTCTGCCGTTGATAATGCTTTGGCCGAGATGCTAGTAGTTCCAGAAGATAGCAGTCCATTTACACTTTCTGCTCAGTTTGTCGGCAACGGGGTTTATAGTGTATCAATTCCAACACAATCCTCCGAAATAGGTGAACAGGCCCAGGAAATTTGCGAGAGTATTGCTGGGCCGTTGGGTGACGTGTGCACAGCTCTGAGCCTGATACCTCCGAGTGCTGACGTATTGATATGTTCTTCCATTGGTGCGGCAATTGATACTATCCTATTCCCACCATCAGGAGAGGGCGTGCTTATAATGGCGGCTTGCGAGTCCAGCTTCACTGCTGCTCGCGCTTACTGTGCTACTGGGGGAGCGAGCCCAGGGCCGGGCGCACCGAGTCTAGCAGATTTTATTTGTGATAATATTGATGATATTATTGATAATTTCGCTGTAGGTGAGGTTTACCTAAAGCCCACGGCCATCATACCTGGCGTTGGATCAGCTAGTGCTCCAGGTGTATTTGTCCAAGCTACTGGACCATACCCAAGTTTTGAAGTTGAAGCAGGGGGTGAGATTCAAATTGTTTCTCTTACGACGAATCCTATCGATCCATTACCTTACCAGAGTTATGTAGCCACTGCCCAGATTAGATGTGTGCCGCCCCAGACACTAGTGACTATGTCAATCATTGGCACAGATGGCTACCAGGATTCCCAATCCACAATAGTTGAAGGAAATGTTTCTACTACATTATGGGTCCCAGGTGCGTATGAAGGTGTGGTTGACACAGTAACTGTTCAGGTTGGTGGTCAATCAAAACAGACTGTGTTAGTGTTCTGATAGATAGGCAATCCATCCGCCAACGCTCAACAACGCATATTGTCCCATCGTTCATAATCCGTGCCGTGCTATATGAAAGGAGGTTAACTGGACACAGCTTGCTCTCCAACACGGCAATATAAATACTATATTCTTTTAATCACTTGAGCTTGTCAATTTCTTCGGAGTGTATAGACTTACATTCGGTACAGAATAAGGCAATTATTTTCTTTAATGATCGCAGTAATAAGGCCCCGACACACATCAGGGCCTTCCTCATTTGCCAAATCCGGTAGTACAAGGAAATGGTCATATCGATAAAGCTCCCAAAATACCCATGGAGGAAATGGCTATTAATAGCTGGCCTACACAAACTTGACCTCAGGTTCACCCAGGTCACCGATGCCGGAGAAAACGATCTAAGCAAGGCGTTACCGAACTGCAGAATTTATCGTTGAACTTCTCTGGTGCAGGTTGCTGTATCATACCGGGATTCTCTCTTGAGTTAGTGTATTTCGAGTGTTAAAATCACCTGGATATGTTGTAATTTAACGCTCTCAAAAGCATAATCACAGATGTTGGAGAACGGAATTATGAAAAGGTTCTATATTACATTAATTCTCGCTGTAATTATTCTAGGGTGCAAGCGTCAGCAGGACCAGCCACCGATGGAGGGGCAAACAGATGAGTTGTCTGCCGGCAAGGTCGATACCCTGATTGCCGAGATCGAAAATGGCGATGTTACAGCCGTTGTGGCCGCTGCTGATGCTATTGAAACACTCGGACCAAAGGGAGCAAAGGCCGCACCGACTCTTGCCTCAAAGCTGGATGATCCCCAGCCGTGGGTAAGGATGGCGTGCATGCATGCTCTGCAGGCTATCGGAGAACCTGCGGTGCCGTCTCTGCTTGAAGCTTTTCGAACGGGTCCCGGCGGAGCGCCCGTGCGCGCAGTAAACGTTCTGGGCAATATCGGTCCTCCGGCCAGGGCTGTTGTGCCGGAACTTCGCAAAGCCCTTCAGGAAAGGCCGGAAAGCCTGCACAGTTGGATAGAAGGTGCGCTGGCTAAAATCGAAGGCAGTACTCAGGCTGGTGTTGAGGGCGAACTGCAACAAGGCGAAAAAGTCGTTCTCCCGGCAGAGCCTCCTATAACTGCTGATAATCGGGACTGGCCGCAGTTCCACGGCCCGAACCGCGACAGCATATGCCGGGAAACAGGATTGAATACCGATTGGAACCAGAATCCGCCGGCGTTGCTATGGAAGATCGAAGGACTCGGCATAGGTTACTCCAGCATATCAATCGCTGACGGCAAAATCTTCACTATGGGTGATCGAAAAGGAACTGATGGAAATACAGCACAGTTCGTTCTCGCCTATGATCTTCAAAATCAAAAAGAGCTTTGGGCAACACATATCGGACCAGGTCACAAAGATGGTCCCCGGTCAATACCAACGGTTGATGGGGAGTTCCTATACGCACTTGGTACTGAGGGCGATCTCGTCTGTCTTGATACGGCCACCGGCACCGAACACTGGCGAAAAAACCTGCCTAACGATTTCGGCGGGAAAATGATGAGCAGGTGGAAGTTCAGCGAGTCCCCATTAGTCGATGGGCAAAGACTCATTTGCACGCCGGGCGGCGCAGAGGCAACACTCGTTGCTCTCGACAAAAAGACTGGCTCGGTTATTTGGAAGTGTGCTGTCCCGGCTCTGGGCGAAAAGGGTAATGATGGTGCCGGATATGCTTCCGCTATAGCGGCTGAAATAGACGGCGTCCGACAATACATTCAGCTCATCGGACGGGGTCTTGTCGGTGTTGAGGCCGAGACCGGCAAATTCCTCTGGGGCTACAACGGAATCGCTAACAGAACAGCAAACATTCCAATGCCGGTTGTACGCGAGCAGTACGTGTTCACCACGACGAATTACAACACCGGCAGTGCATTGCTCCGTATCTCCCGCGTGGATGATACTTTTCATGTGAAGGAAATGTACACGCTTACAGGGCGACAGTTCGAGAATCACCACGGCGGCGTCGTGTTTGTCGGCAATCACGTGTACGGAGGCCACGGCAATAGTCGCGGCGAGCCGGCATGCGTTGATGTTGCCACGGGGAAGATAATGTGGCGCGGCAAGGCGCCGGAGCGAGGCTCGGCATCAATAATCTATGCGGACGGCCATCTCTGGTTCCGATATGATCGAGGACTCGTTGCGCTCATTGAAGCAACGCCTGAGGCGTTCCGTCTTAAGGGGACCTTTCAGCCGCTCACGGGGACTGGGCCTGCCTGGGCGCATCCGGTTATTCTCGACGGGAAGCTTTACCTGCGGCATGGGGACCTGCTGGCGTGCTACGACGTGAGTGGCCGGTAGGTGTGGGCCTATGCCATAGGGATTCCCAGTATTTGCGGTCCGTTTCGTAAACATCAATGGGATCGCCCGGCACGTAATCCGCGGGTAAGATGCCGAATCGCTGCATCTCCCGGATGTATTCCGGTGCCGGCCGAAAATTTGGCATACTAAAATGCGTGATCTTCTCGAGGTGCGCTTTGGCATCGTTTATGGCCGCCAGCAGTATCCTGAAATCCGCCTCGTCAGTGCTCTCAAACACGGATCCGCAGATTCCGTAACCGCCTGCGCTTTTCGCGAGCGGGGCCAACAATTGCAACGACTTTTCCGGGCTGGACAGGTTGTAGAGAATGTGGCGCGAGAACTGTATCCTCGGATCGGCATATTCTTTCATCCACTCAAGCGAGCCGATTCGTCGTGTGCTATCGTAAGGCTCGACCCACGGCGGCGTCCAGAATCGGGGAGTGCCCTTGCCATAAACCAAATGATGCAAGCGCAGTTCCAGGTTGTCCGCCGGATGTTGCGGCAATTTCTTCCGGTCGGAATGACACGAAGCACATCGGCGGCCCAGCACTTCGGCGGCGGCTTTTATGCTGGGCCAGCTTGAGTAGTCCGGCTCTTGTTTCGTCTTATACTGCAGAGCTGCGTATGGGCCTATCATGCCGGTCCCCAACGCTGCATAGGTACCTGGAAATGTTGCTGATGCGTCGATCCAGACTTTCAGCATTCGAAGTTCGTGCCGGGTGGGCTTCACGTCGTAGTGAGATGGATCGAATTTATTCATCAGAGGACTCACCGAACTACCGATTGTGTAGGGCGGATAATTGCCCCGGGCCAGGTCGCGGCCGTCGGCAATTTGCATTTTAGCCGACAGCGTGAAGTAACTGTGCGAGAACATTGGGCCCCGATCGCCGGTAAGCAGTGTACGCCCGGCGTATTTGTCAACGTTGTGACAATCCAGGCAGTGTTTGTCGATAATGGGCTGTATATCCCGCGGATAGTCGAATATCTCCGGCGTACCGGGTATAGGCGTTATGCGGCTGGGCGGGCGTTTGGTCGCCTGAACATTAGGCTCAACGCGAGGAGGCGTAGTACGGTTCTCATGACAGCCGATGCAGGTCGTGACTTCTCCGGGCATCACAGTAAGAAAACTCAGCATTCGTTTGACAGCCAGATCATTTTCATCCAGGGCCACGAACTGTAAGCTGCGAAGCGGCGGAACTTCCATATTCACCGAACCATCCGGTTCCACCGGCACAGTTCCCAGCACGCGATTCAGTGTGTACGAACCGCCGTAGCTGATGGGGTCCATAGAGCCCGTAAAGTTTACTGGCTTGGGAAGGTTCTCCAGTATCAGCAGTTTCTTGATTGCCCCCTGCTCTATGCCTTCCATGTTTCGACCAATATGGATGTTTAAAACAACCAATTGCCCCGTGGATTTTGCCGGATCGATTCTTGGAGGAATCACGGGCTCCCGCGGCCGTGGTCGCAGCGGTCTGGGCTCATGTAGCCAGGCATCGTCCTGGGAGAGCTCCGGCGACAACCGGTAGAGTTCTTTCGTTTGGCCTTTACTATTCATCAGCAACAGCCGCGTTTTCTCCGCCACCAGAATTGAATTTTGGGAGAGCGGATAGGGATCCCTGAAATCACGACCTTCGTTAATCATCTCCTGTGCTGTCTTCTCATCGGGCCCCAGGTCCGTCTTCACTAAGGAAATCCTGCCCTGGTGTTCGGCCTGGCCGTGCCTGGGTGAATTGACCATCACGATTTTCTCAGTGCCGGGAACGGGCTTGGCGTCCAGATACACATCGCGCGGGTATAAGTTACCGTAAAAAGTCATCTGACCGGTGCCGTCTGGATTCATGACCCACAGGTGGTGGAAATCTTCGCGTGACCTGTCCACGTATTCCCACCGGGTGTACATGATACGACCGTCCGGCAGCATCCAGGGGGTGTTGTCTTGTTCGATGTTTGAAGACAGCATGTGGATGTTTCGGCCGTCGCCGTCGCAACGATACAGTGTGGCTACATGTGTGTACCAGCATGGCACCCATCGTTTAGCGCGAGTGGAGCAAAAGATGATGTCGCCATCAGGCAAATATGTTGGTTCGATGTCGTCGAAAGGGCCGTCGGTAAGCTGTTTCAGTTCCGATCCGTCGGCATTGATTTCATAGAGGTGAAAGTAGTCCGTTCCGCCCATGCGGTAGGAGAAGAGTATCTTTTCGCCGTCATAATGCACCTGGGGGTCGCGCACCGCGCCCTGCGGGTCCTCCAATAGTAGCGTGACATTCCCGGTTCTCAAATTCAGTTTGCACAAGTACCCTCGTGAGCCATAGGCTTTGTCATTTACGTCAGTGATGGCATACCCCATATTCTCGTACCAGTGGGGGCCCTTGGACTGGCGTACGGCGAAAATGATCTCGTCAGGCTTGTCCCATTCTCTCGCGGCTTTAGCTATGTCACCGTATGCTGGAGCTGCAATTAACAGACTCAATCCAATTATTACAACGATCACTCGTGTGACAACAACAACCATTAAATGCCTCATCAAGTTACCTAACAGCTTAAAAGTCTTTTGATTCCAATATCTTAGCAATTTTTTATGATTTTCACAAGTACTCTTAGGTCCTAAAATGATTTCGTTTTGAGCTCATGCCGGTATATGTCGGTAAGAAAATCGTTTATTTGAGAAGCCGCTGCAAATAGCTCTTGACTTTTAAGGGCGTATATGGTATCATAACTTTTAATAAGAAGGGGCGACGACAAATAGTAGCGGAGATAATTATCAGTTTCCCATGCTATAAGAGGTTTGCTGCCAATTTAATATTGTGGTGCTTTTGTAACACATGTTTGTAAAGCACTGGGGGATAAGGAAGATGAAAAGGTTCTTATTAATCTGTGCCATAGTCGCAATTTGCATCGGATTTTGTTCGTCTGTAAAAGCGAGTCCGACCTTACCAGAGACAGGATCATCTCAATCCGAATCACCGAGTTATTATGAGGTTGAAAAAGATTCGGATTCAGAATTCTTTCTTTTAGAATGGCTGTATTGGCTCTTGGATGATGTCTTAGGCATAAAGGACCGTGATAAAGACACGGAATATTATCCTGTAGATAGCGGTTCTGCTAATGACTCTGGTGATAATAGCTCGGGCTATGACGGTAGTTCCGGCTGGGTCATCGATCCTGACGATTTCGACTGGGATTATGATCCCGCAGACGGCGGTTCGGATTCGGGTTCCGACGATGATGACTCTGGCACCGACTCTGGAGATAGTGGTTGGGACGATGGCTCCGGCGGCAACGGCTGGGATCCCGGCTCAGGCGATGGCGGTTGGGACTCAGGTGGGGCTACTAATCCGGGTCAAACCATTCCGGCTCCCGGCGCCCTTGTGCTTGGTTGTCTCGGTGCAGGTATTATCAGTTGGCTGCGCCGGCGAAGAACATTGTAAAGATTCTTATCGTAATGCCGGTTTAGTAGTTAACAGCTGATGCTGAATTTTGGGAATTTTGCCCTGTCCACTTCATAAACTCCCCGAGTAGGACTCGAACCTACAACCTAGCGGTTAACAGGAAGCGTTTGGAAAACTGCCAAAAAGCCCAAAAGTCTATTGTTTTCAGTATCTTAGCAAGTTTTTGGATTTTCGCAAGAGTTCGCATTCTTTCTCGTTTCTTCGCATCCTATCGCGGTATTTAAAGCGCAAAACGGTATAAAACGGTAGTGATATTTTGGCAGCATACAGAGCAACAAAGGGCTGGCGTGAACTGGGCAGATAGTTGTGGTGGGACTTATTCGATTACGAAATTCCTAACGTCATGCCGCTCAGCAGCCGCCGAAGGCGGTTGGCTGCAGCGGCGTGTTAGCCAACCTCATTGGTTCGAGGCGAATGCATTAGCCAGACAAGGCCAAGTCCAGGAACAATACCGTACGCGATACTCTCCACCCCAGAGTTAACACCGAAACTAAGCCAGGCCACGCTGGCCAGCATCCATCCTATCATGCTAAACAGAATCCAAAGGCTTGCCCGTTGCATGTGCCGACGGAATATCCACCACTGTGGAACAGTTAGGGACAATCCATATATGGTAAGCGCCGACCAATATTCCCATTTCCAGCTCAAAGCCCAATCCATCATCGAATTGACTCTCTGGCCAAGAGGATAACCCACTGCAAAGCCGACCGCGCTTGCCACAAGAAACCGTATAGTGGGCACACCAAGACCTCGAACGATAAACCACTGCATTCCAGCTATAACTACACCCCAGACTAATCCCTTACCCACCTGAGCCCATATGCCTGGTTCGCCCCCTAATAGACCGGCCGCGACTGAGCCAAGATTCCAACCCAGGAACATACCAGCCGAGGACAGCAGAACGCCGACAACGCCGTCAAGCCATAGCTTAATATTGATCCGAGTATTTGATTGCTTTGTCATACCTGGATACTTCCCTACTATTATTTTGTTTCATTATTTATTATTTACCCTATTATTTGCCATTATTTACTAAGGACAGCACTGCCACGGATCGTTTTTATGAGAATCTCCGGCAATGAATTACCTATCACTTGCTCCTTCAAAAGATAATCCACCTTCTTTCCTTCGTCATTTTGATTTCGAATAATCTTAAGATCATCCTTGTATGTTGTTTGCCTCTCAAACCGGTAGGGGGAGACAATTCTTCCTTTGTCTTTTTCGGCAGAGAACTTGAAACTGCCGACAATAGTGTTGCCGTTGTAGTCAAGAAGACCACGCCCCGTGCCAGTTGCGATGGTGATATTATGCCTTGGCGTTTTCGCCAGAACGACTTTTATATCGCCACCATTTGTCAAGAATTTGCTTTCATCCTCAATGACAATCCTCGATGCGTCGATATCGGCTTGCCCGCCCGAGACGTTGAACGTGCCTTCGCACTGAACAAACCGGATATCCCCAGGTCCGGTCGAGATGTCGAACATTCCTTTGGAGTGCTTAAACGTCATCGTTCCCTTGCCCGTAGCAACTGAAATAGATCCATCAAAGGAGTCCACATTCAATCGGGTGATGCCTCCGTTACATTTCACCTTCATATTCTTTGGTAATTCCAATTTCCATTGATAAATGTCACGTGGAGTCGGTCTATTCGGATGGTAGTTCAAATCCTTATTGCTCAGACGAAGTGCTCTGTCTGTCTCGTGGATAGTATACTGAACAGTTGGATCATCGGCATACCTTACGTGAATATGAACGTTGTGATCACTTGACGCTGTTATCGTATATCGGCTCATGGGCGAAACATCAATGGTGATTTCGTCCTTGTTTATATACGTATTCTCAATTTCCTTAATTTCCTTCTGTGGTTGGAACATTGCACAGGAACTGGTAGAAACCAATACAAGGGTCATAATCAGTGTTTTGTTCATTTCCATGAGCTTTCCTTTTAACCATTTCATAATCATTTCATTACTCCTTAATCCGAGATTTCCCATTTAACGCCATAAATTACACTCCTGCACGCCACACGCTGATCAATCCACTCCGGGCTCGTGACACGATCGAGTACCTGTTGAATCTTGACTTCCAGTGGAATCTCTTCTCGGCGGCACCCAGCAAAGAATGCCAAAGTGGCACAAGACAAAAAAACTATAATGTTTTGGACTGCGAGCATCCAATACTGTTTTATTGTGCGTCTCAGCTACTTTTCTATCCGAAGTCAATAACCTCAGAGGACAATCTCTATTACATGCTCATCTTGATAACGTAGTCGTAAAGACCGACAGAGTATTTCACTGTTCTGTAGCAATTCAAATCTGGACTTCGGGCAGGAAGCTTCACGGGTTCTATGTCCGTCTCTGGTGGTTGACTGCAATGATGAACCGAGCGTAAGCAACGCCGCTCGTTTCAACGTTCAAAAAATGCGGTAACTTCAGTCATGGACAGAGGTTCGATCTTAGACTGTTAGACGGCCAAGACGGTACGTACCGTTTCAAAACGGTATAAAACGGTAGTGAGATATTTGGAGTGCTTTTGTTGTAATACGTAAGTCACTTTAATAAAATGACTTAAAATTCCATGGGTGAGGCTTGATTCTTAGCCGAGAAATTTTTCAAAGATTCTCTTAGCATTTGCTTAAGGGTAGATTTGCCTTTTGTTGTTTTGAAATATTTCTCTCTTCTTTCCGCATCGGCCTTAGATAAGTGAGATTCGTAGTAAATCAGCTTTAACGGCAGTCTTGATTTCGTGCTGATATTCTTTCCTGAATTGTGCTCTTTTAGCCTTCTTTTCAAATCTCCGGTATACCCGGTGTAGAATTTCCTGTCTTTCAGGCTTAGAAGCACATATACATAGAACATTATGAGGAGTCTCTTCTGCTGGATCTACCCTGAACCACGTTGGATTCAGGGTGTGAACCCTACGCGGTTCACAACTCCCCGAGTAGGGCTCGAACCTACAACCTAGCGGTTAACAGCCGCTCGCTCTACCAATTGAGCTATCGGGGAATCCCGGTGAATCAGACCTGACCAAGCCCCTGTGTTCTAAGAACTATTTTCGTCCAATTCATTTCGTGTATTATCTAAATTCCGACAATATTGTCAAGCACTTCTTTTTTTGGCGAAAATTATGAAAAATCGGACTAATACTGGATTGAGGCCGGATTCTTTTGTATACTTCCGGCTTTGCTGAATTTAAGTAAGTTGGTGAACGGTTCGATATAAAGATAGTTTTTTCTTGTTTTTGGGTATTTTAAGGGGAATTATATAATATTCCGGGTCGTTTTGCGTCCGATACTATTAAGGGCTTTATGCTAAATACATTAATTAATCGAACAAGAGGCCGGTTTGGCGCATCTTATAAAAATACGATATAATATCATTAAATAGCAGATTTTTCGGTTATTATAGACAAAATGGCAAAAGATATACTCGATATCGGCGGTTATACTATCCTAAAACGCATCGGAACCGGTGCTCGCAGCACAATTTATTTGGCTACCGACGAAGAGGACGGCACAAAAGTCGCGCTTAAAAGAGCCATATTCGAAAAGCCGGAGGACTCAAGAATATTCGAGCAGGTGGAGACCGAGTATAAAGTCGCCCAGCAGATAGACAACGTTTGCGTCCGAAAGTGCTACGAATTGAGGAAAATTCGCAGCATGTTTAAAGTAAAAGAGATGCTGCTTGCCATGGAATACTTCGACGGCAAGAACCTCGAGGACTGCCCGACTTTGAGCTTGGGTGACGTGCTGCTTGTCTTCAGGATGGTCGCCAGCGGACTCAGCGCTATGCACCAGCACGGATTTGTCCACTGTGACATAAAGCCCAACAATATCCTTATTGGCAAGTCCGGCTCTATTAAAATTATAGACCTCGGCCAGAGCTGCAAGATCGGAACGGTCAAGCAGAGAATCCAGGGCACACCGGATTATATCGCTCCTGAACAGGTTAAACGTAAGCCGCTCGGGCCAAAGACGGACATCTTTAACCTTGGAGCGACAATGTACTGGGCCCTTACCGGAAAACACGCCCCAACTCTAATACCTAAAAAGAACAAATTTGGCTTGCCTGTAACCGAGCCGCGTCGAGCACCGCACGAAATAAAAAAGGGACTGCCTATAGGAATCTCAAAACTTGTTATGGATTGTATTGAGAACGATCCTGTAAAACGCCCTGGCAGCATGTCGGGGGTTATATCAAGGCTGGATCTGATGGTGCATAGTATTTTCGGGGGCAAGATAAAAACGAACAAAAATGCCTCAAACAATAATTGATTTGCTGAACGAAGGTACCCAAGCCAACAACGCGGATAAGTATCGACGTGATAATTTGATTTGTTTGCCCTCTGACGGCAGCCTGATTTTGACGGGTGATCTGCACGGACATTGCCGAAACTTCGAAAGAATCGTGGCCTTTGCCGATTTGGCCAACAATACCGACAGGCATATCGTTCTCCAGGAGATTATACATGGAGGACCGGAAGATTCGGGTGGGGGCTGTTTGTCCTATAGGCTTTTGTTCGATGTTGTCCGATATAAATTGAGCTTTCCAGATCGCGTCCATATTATTATGGGAAACCATGATACTGCTTTTATCAATAATAGCGAAGTGATGAAAGACGGCAGAGAAATGAATCGTGCGATGAGCCAGGCTATTGAAAGGGAATTTCCACAAAACCCGGATGAAGTTAAACTGGCGATTCGGCAAAATCTGTTCTCTCAACCGTTGGCTCTCAGAGCGGAGAATGGAATATGGGCGTCGCATTCGCTGCCCGGCGACCGGATGGTCGATAAGTTCGATCCGCAGATTCTGAATAGACAACTGAAAGTCAACGATGTTGTCAGGCCGGGTTCGGCTTATCTCTTAACATGGGGCAGAAGACACAGCCAGGCACTACTTGATAAATTGGCCGGGCAATTTGATGTTAACGTCTTCATTCTTGGTCATCAGCCGCAGGAGAAGGGATGGAACCGGGCCGGTGAGAATCTTATTATTATTGCCTCCAATCACAATCACGGCTGTTTGATTCCGGTCGATCTGGCACAATCTTACGCAGTTGAACAGCTCATCGAGTCAATTGTGCCGCTGGCATCTTTGTCTTGAAATGCGGGCTGGTTATAGCACGGGGTAAGAAACGACAATGGATTGGTATTACTACATAGCCCTTGCAGCAATAATCTCACAATTGTTATTTTTGCTCCAGACGTATAACAACTATTGCTATGACGTCAAAAAATACAGGAAAGAGCGTTCATGGTACCGGCCGCGAACGGTTTTGATTGTCCCGTGCAAGGGTCTGGATTCGGCTTTTCAGCATAATATTACCTCATTCTTCGAGCAGGATTATGAGAATTACCTGCTGTGGTTTGTGGTCGGCGCCGAGTCGGACCCGGCCTACGGCGAATTATGCCGGTTGAAAAACCAACTCAGCCAAAGCTTGAAGACCCGGGATGTGCAGGTATTTGTTGCTGGCAAGAGTCAAACGTGCAGTCAAAAAATCCACAATCTTCTGTACTGCTTCCAAAGAATTGGTGACGACATCGACGTTATGGCGTTTGCCGATTCCGATATCTGCGTGCAGAGCAACTGGCTCAGTCACATCGTCTATCCGCTGCGTAAGGCAAAGAACGGAGCTGCGAGTGGATATCGCTGGTTTGTGCCAAAGCAAAACAACCTGGCCAGTCTGGCCCTCTCGGCGATGAACGCCAAGGTCGCTCAGTTGCTTGGCAATACCCGTTTCAATCAGGCATGGGGCGGATCAATGGCGATCCGCGTAGATGTCTTTCGCAAGCTCGGGCTCGATAAGATTTGGCCGAAAGCACTTAGCGATGATTTGTCGCTAAGCGGTGCCGTGAAAAAGGCCGGTCTGAAAGTGGCTTTCGTTCCTGCCTGCCTGGTAGCTTCGCACGAAGTCACCACGTGGCGGCAGCTTTTCGAATTCGCCCGGCGGCAGTTTATTATCACCCGCTTTAGTGCCCCGAAGACTTGGTTGTTCGGATTGTTCAGCGGCTTCTATTCGATATTAGGAATATGGGCAGCGGCCGGTCTGGCGATTTATGCCGGGGCGATAGGGCATCAAAACCTACCCCTTTTCACAGCGGTCCCTGTCGTGTTTTTCGTAAGCCAGTTCATTCGGGCAATACTCCGCCAGACAATGGCCGGCAAGTTGCTAAGTCACGAACGGCAGGCAATGAAAGCCGCCCGTCTCGCCGATGTCCTCGGTTTTTGGCTCTGGTCTCTTCTTATGCTGATTCTTATTATCTCTTCGGCCTTCGGCAGAACTATCTGCTGGCGAGGGATACGCTATAAGCTGCTGGGCCCGAACGAGATGATCGTCGAAGGCCCCCCGGCACAATAACAATTCTATCCACAGGACACCTTACGGTGCTACAAATGATACGGGTGACGTTGCGGACGTGACATCATTCGCTGTGCCTGCCGATCGCCGACTATCGTTTGTTTGGCCTGGTCCCATTCGAGCTTTCGGCCGAGAACATAAGAAAGGTTGCCCAGAACACACAGGTTGGCCACACCCGCTGCCGCTTCGATGTTCATAATCGTTTTTTCGCCGGTCTTGATTCCTTTGAACCAGTCTTCTTTATGGCCGGGGCTTTTATAGACATCTTTGCCGCCGGCCGGCAGCTCCCACTGACGTGCCTTTTTCTCGGCCCACGTTCCGCCGTCGCCGCCCCAGTGGATGAACTCGCCCTTATCGCCTCGGTAGATAGCGCCGTAACCGGGCCGGCTGATTTTGCCGCCCGGCTCGTCGCCGGTCCGCTCTTCGGCCTTCGGCAGCTTATTGTTCGGCATCTGCCGCCAGGTGAGCACCCAGTCGGGATTCTTAAACGTATATGTCACGTCCATCAGCACGGCACTGTCCCACAGCCCCTTCTTCGGCGCGGTACCCGTCGCCTCGACAGTTACCGGGCCGGTGCCGTCGGCGCCCATCCACCACATGGCGCAGCTCATCACGTGCGCGCCGCGGTCGCGAATCTGCCCGCCGCCGGACTCCAGCAGCCAGCGGAACACGCCGTGACAGTATCTCTGGTTGTACGGCCTCCAGCGCAGCGGCCCCAGCCACATGTCCCAATCCAGCTCGGCCGGCGGATCGCTGTCGCCAAGAGGATTGTTGTCCTCGGGGCTCGGGTAGTGGAAGCAATCGACCCGGCTGATGTGGCCGATGTTGCCGTTGACTAAGTAGCGGTGCGCCAGATAAGCTTCCGGCTGGGAACGGCCCTGCGAGCCGACCTGTACTGAGACTTTATTTTCTTTTGCCGCGGCGACCATTGCCTTGCCTTCCTCGATGGTGCAGCACGCCGGTTTTTCGACATAGACATGCTTGCCGGACTCGGCGGCATGGACCATCTGTACCCCGTGCCAATGATCCGGCGTGGCGATTACCACCGCGTCAATGTCCTTACGCTGCAGAATATAACGGTAGTCGTGATACGGTTCTACGCCGGGCCCTGCAGTCTTTAACGCATTGATCAGGCGGTTCTTGTCTATATCGCACACCGCCGCGATGTTAACCTGTCCTTGCTCCCGCCGATTGACCATATCGCGGAGGTGATGGCCGCCCATGCCGCCGACACCGATATGTGCCATGGTTATTTTTTCGTTCGCCCCGATTCTGCGGGGTGCTGCAAGTACGCCTGACGGTATAAGATAAGGCATGCTCACCGCTGCTGCGCCGGCGGCCGCCAGAAATTCACGCCTGTTGATTTTATTTGTCTTTTTCATCGTTCTATTGCCTTTCTGCTTTTTGGGTCTAATTCAATCCTGGGTGGCAGCCGTAGGGGCAACCCCATGTGGTTGCCCAGGGCAGGCCAAAAGTAGTCCGACCATCCCCATCCCTAAGGGATGAGGCTGCTACGCGCTGAGTTTATAACGGCTTGACATCCGTTTTTTTCGTAGGCACAAGCTTTTTGCATGGATATCCGGCCACTTCTTCGCCTCGTTTTCGCAGCGACTGCGCGATGTTGGGCTTGAAGTCCTCGGGCGCCTTCTCGAAAGCTGCTTTCAAGGTCGTTAAAGCTCTCTTGGAAGGAATACGCTCAAGAGCCATTCGGGCGTCCTCGCGGAGGTCCTCGTTTTTCATCAGCCCGGCTATAGGATCGATGGAGCGGCGACCGCCGATTTCCGAAAGCATCCAGAGCACTTCGGCGCCGACGGCGACCGGTTGGTCATCACCCAGCAGCCCGACCAGTTCGGTCTCTACGGCCCTTCTCTCTTTATTGGCGCCGGGCCGGCCGGTATGCCGCACTATCTGCCACAAAGCCCGCTTTGCCGCCCGGGCGACTTCCAGCTCTTCGTCTGTCATAACTACTGCCAGAGGTTTGACTGCCGGGGCGCCAACCTCGCCGGCACTCTGCCAGGCTTCTGTTCGCACTTTATCGCTGGAACTTTTAATCCCGGCGATAAGCTCGTCCAAACCTTGAGCTTGAGCAGTAGGGGCCGTTTGTGCCATTACGCCGGCAGCTCCCGTTGCGATTAATACTTTTTTAAGGTTGTTCGTTGACATGTTTCAATACCCTTTCTCGATTGAATTTCAAAGAATCGTTTTGCGAATCATCCAAAATTCTATCTGCACCCGGCGGGGCGGTCAATTGTTATTTGTCTTAGGTCCAAATTGGGTTTGTTTGGCTTTGCTTTCCTTGACAATAATCACACAATATTATGATTTAATCCCTTTTATAATAGACACTTGTGTCGATTTTGCCCTTTTACAAATTGGCTTTGTTTTTTCAAATGTACACAAGAGCAAAAGGCGTATGAGCATAAGAGCATATGAATTCTTAATCCCTTTTCCCTTATAACTTGTGCCTTATCGCTTAATTTGGCTTTGTTTGGGTTTGTTTTCACCAAGTGTCCAAGCCATATAATACATCGTATCCTTTTGTTTTTATTGACCTTACGCTCATTTGACCCTTTCAAAAATTGGCTTTGTTTTTTCAAATTCATCAACCGCAGGTGGATGCAGACGAACGCGGATTCTTGGTTTTTGTCTTTGCGAGGCCCGAAGGGCCGTGGCAATCTTCTGTATTGAAAAAAATCGTAAATCGCAATTCGTAAATCATAAATGTCAAAGTTCCCCTTTCACTATATACTAAATACTAAACACTATATACTATTTAGTTGTGTATTATACCAAATTTAATCCCAAAAATCAACCAAATTTTAGAAAAATCTCCGTGACACGGCACTGGGTTCTGCTTTTTGATCCATTGTCAAGCTTAGTATAGGCGTGTATTGGGCGGATAAACAACTTTCTATTCTTCCGAGCAAGTGCGTCTTACAGAATAGATAGTTGTAATTTCCGTAAAAATTGAACGTATTTTCTTCTTGTCTGTATAGCTCCAACTGTGTATGTTTCTCGTTGGCTAACAATGACACAGAATAAGTTGGACAGATGCTACTAACTAATGGCTTTGGATAAACAAACCTATCTGTCCTGAACTATGATTTTGGAAAGAGTCCGCTGGATGAACATATGAGAGGATGTTTTATGGCTCGTTTTCTTATTATGACCTCACCTTATCCGGGACATTTGGCGCCGTGTCTGCCGATTGTACGGAAATTGGTAGAACGTGGGCATGAGGTTGTCTGGATCACAGGGCGTGAGTACGAAGCGAGCGTAGAGGACACAGGTGCAAGATTTCATCCTCTGCCGAAAGAAAATGATCCGAATGGGATGGAAGTTTATGATTTTCATCCAGAATTGAAAAACCTGAGAGGACTTGCCCAAATCAAATTTTGGTTAAAGCATGTTTGTATAGATGCTTCCTCAAGAGATATCCGTGAGATTGAAATCGTGCTGAATGATTTTCCTGCTGATGTTCTTATAGGTGATCCTATGGCTTTTGCACTTGCTTTCAAGTCAGAAATGGGAGGTCCACCGTTAGCAGGCATCTCTTTATTACCTTCGTCGTTGCCAAGTCGAGACACGGCATCATGGGGTTTGGGCCTGCTGCCGGGCAACAACCTTGTCAAAAAGGTCAGGAATCGACTGATCAACTTTGTTACATATCGTGTTTTGTTTCGTAATCTTACCATATACACAAACACTGTGCGATGCGAATTGGGACTTAAACCACTGAATGGCTCATTCTTTGAAGGTATGTGGAAAATACCTTCGTTGATTATGCATATCTCAACTCCTGTGTTTGAATACCCCCGTAGCGACCAGCCTGAGCATTTCCATTTCATTGGGCCAATTCTCCTCGAATCGGATCCCGGCTTTGAACCCCCGTATTGGTGGTCCGATTTGGACAGTTCTGAACCTGTGGTATTGGTCAACCAGGGTACTTTGGCGACAAACCAGGACGATTTGATCGTTCCGACGATCAAAGGATTGAAGGAGGAACGAATGCTGGTTGTGGCTGTTGCCGTGAAAGAAGGTCAGTTGAGAGAACTTCCGTCAAATGTGCGTGCTGAGCCATTCATCCCGTTCGATCATCTACTTCCTCACGTGGACGTGATGGTGACAAACGGTGGATATGGAGGCACACAATTCGCTTTGGCACATGGTATTCCACTGGTAGTTGCTGGCGGAACTGAGGACAAGATGGAGGTTGCCGCACGAGTTGAATGGGCGGGAGCCGGTATCAATCTGAGAAAGCAATGCCCATCGCCAGGCGAAATACGTGTCGCCGTCAAGGAGATTCTGGTCAATCCAGTCTATCGTGAGAACGCGAAACGCATTCAAGCTGATTTCGCCAAATATGATGCCCCGACACGAGCAGCCGAACTACTTGAAGCTCTCGCGAAAGGTGAACTATAAGCCATTACGATAACAGACGATCAATAGATCGACTCGCTTTATGCCAAGAAAGAACTATAGGAATTCAGTAAATTATCGAAATTCAGATATCTGTAGATCAATTACTAATTTCTCACTTTCGTTAAGGTACTTTCGTATCACTCTTAGTATTCTAAAAACAAATATGTCAGACCATTATTCGGATGAGTTTTAATCTATGTCGGTAATGTCGTTTTGGGGCTTGCCTACGAGGTAGATTCTGTTTTTTGATTTTTCTTATCGTTTTTTGATTTTGTGGTTACATTTGCCTGTTAGAAAGCCTTTATTAACGGCAGGGCAAAGTTTGTCCGCTGATAGCTATGTGGACCTTATCACGGCCGGAAGTGTCTGTTCGGAGGTCGGGATAACGGTCATAATGTGAAACAGCAACTTTGAGCAAGTGATAAAGGACACCAGGTACGAATTATGACAGCGAATGACAAAAGAATTATTTTGGTGATAGTTTCTCTGTTTCTGACGAGAGCGGCAGTGGGCGTGAATACTCAAACGGTACGATGGTGGCATCAGCCTATAGATGACACATACGATGTCCCCCGAGCTGCGGTAGCCGGTAGCGACGGCGGCATTTACTTCGTTCTCAAAAGGGAATCCAAGGATGCTTCCGGGTCCACCACGTCTAAGAATTTATTTCTTCTCAAGTATAACCAAGAGGGCGAACAGTTATGGAGCAGGCAGTTCGATCCGGGAATTGAGGACCCCCTGGGTTTAACCCCGGATGATAACGGGAACATTTATGTCTTTGGACATGTAAGCAGCACAGACAAGCGGCAAACAAAAGGCAAATATGACGGATTCTATGCCATGTACGATAAGGCCGGCAACCAGTTATGGATACGACTGGTGGGAACAGTCGAACATGACGTCTGCACCGGTCTGGACTTTGACACCGAGGGAAACCTGTATATCTCGGGCTATACGTATGGGGATTTTGCCAAGCCTAATAAGGGCGCGGCCGATATGTTCATTGCCGCATACGACAAACATGGGACATTACTGTGGCGGGACCAGATAGGCACGGCCGCGCGTGAAAGAGCCGGGAATATCCGGGCGGGTGATAACAACGACGTTTACATCTGCGGCGACACATCTGGCAACATAGCCAGAGTGAACAATGGTCAGGGGGATTTTGTGGTCGCAAGATACGACCGGACAGGCAAACGTCTCTGGCTACACCAGTACGGCACGAATGCCTTTGATAGTGCCATGTCTATGGAGATAGGTGAACTCGGCCATCTGTACCTGGGGTGCAGAACTAATGGAAATGTTGGCTCCAGAAGTCCGCAACGCAGGGACCTGGATTCATGCCTCGTCCGTATATCGACACAAGGAAAGCTCTTATGGGCCCGCCAATTCGGTCCGGCCGGTTGGGATGGGACCTGGGATATGGCCAGGTTTACAGACGGATCAGGTGACATACTTATAGCCGGGTGTCAGATTCCGATAAATAGTAAATGCCAGGCATACTGTCGTCGCTATTCTTCGGAAGGCAAGCTGATCTGGACACAGGAATTCCGTAAGAACAGCTCCAGAGGAGGCACTTGCGGCCGAGTTGCGGCTATCGATAGTGCCAATAACGTCTATCTTGCAGGCTGGACGCATGCAGACTTCTTTGGCGTCAACAACGGCACTGCGAATATGTTTATCGTAAGTTTTGACGGGGCAAAGGACGAAATCGATAAACCAGGGAGATAAACCAGGGACGTTTATCTTGTTCCTCTTACATTCCTGAAGCTATAGGATTTAGCAATTATTCGGATAAGTCTTAATCTATTTCTGCAATGTCGCTTTGAGGTTTGCCGACGAGGTAGATCCTGTTTTTTCCGCTGCGTTTTGCTTCCAGCAGCGCCTTGTCGGCCTGTTGGAAAAGCTGCTCTATTGTCTGGCCGTCGCGTGGGAAGCTGGCCAGGCCGCCGCTGATTGTCAGAACGCCTATGCTCCTGGCAAAGTTCTTAAAGAGCAGGTGTAGGGATATCTGTTGCTTGAGGCAGGTTCAATTGGTATAGTAGTGCTATGAAATTCGAATGGGATCCACAGAAGGCAGATAGTAATCAGAAAAAGCATGACGTGTCGTTTCAAGAGGCTGCATCGGTTCTTGGTGATACACTTTCGATTACATATCCCGATCCCGATCACTCTGCGCGGGAGCGTCGGTTTATCACAGTAGGAATGTCGCGACTTGGGAGAGTGCTTATAGTCGCGCATACGGACCGCAGAGGAAACATTCGGATCATAAGTGCAAGAAAAACGACACGGCAGGAACGAAGATATTATGAAGAAGGTGAATAACAAAAAATCAGCAGACGATTTACGGCCGGAATACGACCTTTCCAAACTCAAGGGTGGTGTGCGAGGCAAGTATGCCAAGCGGTTCCAAAAAGGAACAAACCTGGTCCTGCTCTCCCCGGATGTTGCTAAGTATTTCCCCGACGAACAATCGGTAAATGCAGCACTAAGGTCTCTGGTCGGTATTGTCAAGACCGATCTACGCCGCACGAATTAATCTATTTCGTTGATGTTGCTTTGTGGTTTGCCGACGAGGTAGATTCTGTTTTTTCCGCTGCGTTTTGCTTCCAGCAGGGCTTTGTCTGCTTGTTGGAAGAGTTCCTCAATAGTCTCGCCGTCACGAGGGAAGCTTGCCAGGCCGCCGCTGATTGTCAGTACTCCCTTGCCTTCCGGGCCTAATCCGTCGAAAGTTGATAATCCGGATTTGCCTAACTCTTTTACGAAGCGCTTTGCTATAGTTATTGCCTCGGCGGGATGGTCTGCATGAGCAGAGCGTCGCTCCTGTGTGTCGCGTGCATCTTGCCCGCGATCCGAGGGCGGGACGCCCTCGACACGTTCGGCGTGCTGCTGCTGGGGATCGTCCCAGAAGATGACTGCGAATTCATCGCCGCCAACTCTGCCGACAACATCATGGCCTCGACAGCAGTGTTGCATCAGGACTGCGGCCTGCTTCAAGATTTCATCGCCGGCCTGGTGGCCGTATATGTCGTTGTACTTTTTGAGGTCATCGACGTCGAAAACGAGCAGTGTCACCCGGCCGTTCTCTTTTTTGGCATACTCGATAATCTGCCGGGAGAATTCCCAGATATATCTTCTGTTCTTCAGGCCCGTTAAGTCGTCCTCGGTGGCCAATCGTTCGAGGTATCTTATTCTCGTTTCTGTGGTTGTATCAACAACGGCTGGATGTGCCGTCCTGGCCTTACTACGCTTCTCGGCGGTTGTGATGGATTCGTAAAAAGTATCCGGTTTGACGGGACAGATAAGATAATCGTCGGCAAGGCTTGAGCTGTTATAAGCTGAATTGACAAGGTGTATCGCTATCGGCTCTTCGTACATTTGTGCCAGGAGGACGATTTTCGCATCGCTGTTGTCCCGCAGGGCTTTAAGGTCGGAGCTTAGTTTGGCCGAGATGCCGGACATTACAATCGCAATAGCAGCAAAATTTGTTCTCGCTGCGATGTCTATCGCCTGCTGCATATCGGCACAGATTTCACTGCGAGTCTCCACGGCGGCATTAACATCCAAAAAGGCCCTGCTGAGGTCGCCTATCAGCAGAATTTTCCGAGCGTCTGGGTAGCGCGAGATGTCTTTATTTACAGCACTCATCTATCTCAATCTCTAAACAGAGCATTCGGTCAAGTCTTGATAGTAAATATTTGTCCGTTTTATTGCCTGGTTCACAGCATAAAACTGGCTTGAATAGCGAAAAACGCCTCCAGCCTTTATCTATTTTAACATTTTTCGAGGAAAAGTCAACTCAAATCCCGCTGGGAGTGGATTATGGGCGGCCATTCATCGGAAAAGACGTTCAAAAAGGCCGTTAATCCGCCTATCTGCGTGGCGGATTAATTCGCAGGCAGGCCCGCCAGATTATTTTTGACTTGCTCGACGCAGAAGTGGTCGGGATACGAACTGATAAAACTTGTCAAAGTTGATCTTGCATCTTCCAGAAACTTTTTCTTCTGCTCTACGTTCGATTCATCCTGCTGTCGCCAGAAACTAATCTTCAAAAGGCCGAGTTCGTATAGCGCCATTGCGCCGCCGTCGGTCTGGTTGTGTTGTGTGTGTATCTCACTTAGCTTTTCCGCCCGAAGCAACTGGTCGGGAACGAGTTTTGCCTGTGCCAGCAGTATGTTGTCACGAAGCAGGTCTTCGTCTTCTGTTTGTTCGAGAAGCCCGTCAAGGTGCTGGGCGTAATCGGGGGCATGAGGGTTCAGCTTAACGAACCTTGCAAGGCGCTCGATGGAACCCGGCTCGTCTGTTCGATTTTCCGGGCTTACGAGGATCTGCGACTGGCAGAGTCTTCTTTGCAGCTCATTTAATTTTGGAACGGTCATTATCGAGTCGGCAGGTCGGCGAAACAGGCCGAAAAGTTTTTGTTCGGCTTCGAGTCGCTTTGTTTTCTCGGTGGCCAGCATTGTCTGGGCCTCGGCGAGAAGTCTCTCGGCTTCGGCGAACATTTGCTGGCCGGCCCGATGCTTTGCAATACGCCATCGTGCTTCAATCGATTCCGGGCTGCTCCCGAAATCCCGGTACAGCTCCCACCATATCTGCCGGTTTTTATCATGCGGATAATCGCTGTAGAAGTGCAGCACTTCTTCTTTTTGGTCAAGCATTTTCGTGTCCGGGCTGTATTCGTTCAGCAGGGCCTTGTAGTACAACGCTATCGGCATCCGGCGACTGTTGGGGCGTTGGCTGATGAACAAATCGTACTGTTTGATCAACGATTCTTTTTTCTCTCGGTACTTTAGCTCTGCCGGCACTATGAACCAACCCGGCCAAAAGTCGTAGCGCAACTGTTCCTGTATTTCCCTTTTGAGTTCCGCTCGCCGGGCTATGGGATCAGAAGGGTAAAACGATTCTTCCAGATATTTCTTCGTAGCCGGTTCTCTTATAGTTGCATCCAGTGCTTCGGTGATGCTGTGGTCGTGAAATTCGCTGGCCAGTTCAGGATTGTTCTTGACCACGTAAAGCTGGTAGTCCAACTCGTCGAAGCCGATCGCGACTTCGAATACAACAACAGCAATGACGAGAGTCAGTGACGTAAATATCCAGGTCAGGCCGGGCCGATAGCGAGTAAAGTGACCTATGCCGAGAACGAAACCGGCGATTACCAGCGCATCGAGCCAGGCGCAAATCCAGGGGGCAAAGGAAAAGCCCCATTCGATAGGTTCGACTCCCCGGGCCCCGCCGAAGTATCCCCAGTAAACAAGCTGTGGCGCCGTGCACAGCGCTATTGCAATGAAGCGCGAGCGAAAACGAAGCGGCCGACATGCTGCGGCGATACAACTGATAAACAGGCAAATTGCAAAGCCGGGCAGGTTGGCCAGAGAAAATACTTCCAATATGAAAATGATGCTGTAGCGAAAACACATCAGTTGCGATATCAATACGGGAACGGCCGCCATGATACCCATAAGCAGCCCCAGGACAAGAATCTGCCAGGGGTACTCGAATATGTTAACGCCTGTTGTGATAGACTTATCCAGACGCCAGAATTCCATTGTTGTTACGGTTTGAACGTCGAACGACCAGAATGAGCCGGTTACTATCTTCGACCAGAAAAGACAGCTCAGGCCAAAAGCTACTACAGCAAGAAGCCAGCATATCTGGACATTCTTATGACTGTAGTGCAGGGTCGGACCGACAGCCATAAAAGGCTTCGAAACTGATATTGGCGCCTTCTCTGTCTGGTTATTATCCATAAGTAACCATTGCTGATTTTCGATTGTCGATTGCCGATTTGAAATCGGAATTCGTAAATCGTAAATCGCAAATGCCTTCTTATGTTCCTTCGCCGCTGCTGGCAAGATAAGCAACCTGTTCCGGAGTAAGTTTATCGATGTCGATCGACATTGATTTCAACTTGAGTGTGCTTACCTTGTGCTCTATCTGAAGCGGGACGTCGTGGACGGCAATAGAAAGCTTGCCTTGTTTTTTTATTACGTATTCGGCCTGCAGCGCCTGAGTTGCAAAGCTCATGTCCATCACGCTTGCAGGGTGTCCCTCGGCGGCTGCGAGATTTATCAGCCGCCCTTCGCCGAGAAGGTAAATTCGCTTATTATTTTTCAGGGTATATTCGTCAACGTGGTTACGTACGTTGCGGATTACCTTTTTGCTCAGTTTTTTCAGTGCCGGTATGTCTATTTCGACATCGAAATGCCCGCTGTTTGCAACTGTTGCTCTGTCTTTCATCGCACGGAAATGCTCGGCCCGAATGACGTGTTTGTTGCCGGTAAGCGTTACGAACAAATCGCCGACTTTTGCCGCTTTTGCCATGGGCATAACGTCGAAGCCGTCCATTGCCGCTTCGAGCGCCTTTACGGCGTCGATTTCCGTGATGATAACGATTGCTCCCATTCCTCTTGCCCGCATTGCGAAGCCCCGGCCGCACCAGCCGTAACCCGCCACGACCACTTTCTTGCCGGCCATGAGAAAATCGGTCGCGCGAATGATGCCGTCAACGGTGGATTGGCCGGTGCCGTAACGATTGTCGAACAGATGCTTGGTCGCGGCGTCGTTTACTGCAATGACCGGGAATTTCAGCTTGCCTTCATTTGCCATGGCCCGCAGGCGAATGACGCCGGTTGTTGTCTCTTCCATGCTTGCAATAATCCGCCCGGCGTCTTTCTTCCTGCTTGTATGTAACTCATTCACGAGATCGGCACCGTCATCCAGCGTGATAACCGGCTTGTGGTCGATCGCCGCGTTGATATGTTTGTAATACGTGCTGCGGTTCTCCCTGCAAACGGCAAAAGTCGCTATCTTGAAATCCTTCACGAGAGAAGCAGCCACGTCGTCCTGGGTGCTCAACGGATTGGATGCACAGAGGACAACGTTCGCTCCGCCGGCCTTGAGTGTTCGGACTAAATTGGCTGTCTCGGCCGTTACGTGCAGACAAGCCGAAACGTTTTTGCCCTTTAAGGGTTTGGTTTTTGCGAACCTTTTTCGAATAGCCGCTAATGCCGGCATATCGCTGTCAGCCCAGAGTATCCGTTTTTTGCCACCCGCTGCCAATGACAAATCAGCTACGTCGTATTTCATTTATAGATCCTTTCAATGATGAATAAGAATCACAAATATAGCCTCAAACCAAGGTGATTGCAAGCCTTTATTTGCATAAGCAAAGCCGAATTTTGCGTTGTTAGCTTTCTGTTTTTCCTTATTTTCCCGGTGGACTAATGTTGTATTTTATCGTATTGGTGTACTTTATTACGTCTATAGAGTAATATCTATTGGAAAATTACTTAGTCGAGGTCCCGGATGTACAGAAAACGGAGCGACAGATTATGTACCTGAGTAAGACGAAATAGAAAGGCAATGTGATGAGTACAGAAGCGAAAACGAAATTTAATTGGCGATCATATGTTTCAGTGTTGACTGCACTATCATTTATTGGCATGACCTTTACCGGCATCATACTCTTTTTAGTCCCGCCCGGGCGGGTTGCTAACTGGACGGGCTGGACTATGCTCGCCCTGAGCAAGCAACAATGGATCGGTTTGCATGACTGGTTCAGTATTATCTTCGTAATCGCATCGATATTCCATTTATATCTCAATTGGAAACCGTTCGTGAGCTACTTCAAGAGCAAAGTCACTAGGGCCTTTGGGCTTCGCGCCGAATGGGCATTAGCGGTGATTACCTGCATTGCCGTTTTTGCTTGTACTCTTGTCGGCGTTAAGCCCTTTTCTTCGCTGCTTGCATGGGGCGAGAGCATAAAGCACAGTTGGGACGGCCCCCGGCAGCGTGCCCCAATTCCGCACGCTGAGCTGCTTAGTCTGAGGGAGTTAGCAGAGAAGACCTCTGATGTGGGCCTCGAAACGATGCTCTCAAATCTAAAGACAAAAGGAATTGAAGTTGAATCCCCGGATGTTGTTCTCGGCGAGCTGGCCGAAGCTTACGGAATGACACCGGCCCGGCTATATGATATTGCTTTGGGTCGGGCTGCAACCGGCATAGGCGGTGGAGGACGTCACCGTCAAGCCGAAGCCGAGGGCGGACATGGCGCCGGACCCGGCCGAGGTTTCGGCAGGATGACACTGAAGCAGTACTGTGAGCAAATGAATTTGGATTTGGACACTGCGATAAAGAAACTCAAGGACGCAGGTTTCACTGTCAATGCTGATCTGACTATAAGAGACATAGCAGATTCCACGGGAGTGCATCCATCGGAGATTCGCAATATCCTCCAAGCTCCGGTACCTTAGCGAAATGCCCGTGGCTGTCCTTTTCTGCTTAGCTGGTTATTGAGTTCTTCTGTAATTTTTCACTTATCTTTTAGCTTTTACTTTCCAGCTTGACTAAATGACTCTTAATGAATTTCTCAATTCCCATAACGACCTCGTCTTTTAGTACTGCCGGGCTTTGTGCTACCCATACCGTAAAATTGTAAAGCTCCTGTGCATCCACTTCGAGCCACTTGCCGTTCCTGTGCAGGAACACAAACAGAGTCGTCAGCGCGATTCTCTTATTGCCGTTCTGAAAAGGATGGTTCTTAATCATGAGGTAAAGCAGGATGCTTGCCTTTTTAACCAGCGATGGATACAGCGATTTCTGAGAAAACTTCTGAAAAGGAGTTACAAGACAGCTTTCAAGCGTGTTCGGAAAGCGCGTCGAATAATCCGGTATCGGCCCATCGAAAGCCAGTAATTCCCTTGCCAGATTAAAGGCTATATGCTCAACGGCAGCCTTAGTGATGATCTTCATTCGGCGCCCAGCCTTCTCAATACTTCGCCGTACTCTTTTACAGCCTTCTTAACAGCCTTTTCGATTTGGCCCTTATCTTTATCGGTCAGTTTTTTTCCGAGTATATGGCTCACTTCCTTGTCCCTTATGACATACATGCGCCCGATCTTCTCGGCTTTAATTTGGCCTTTGCGGACTCTCCTGTAAACCTCAATCCGGCTTAATCCTAAAAGCTTAGCTAATTGTGGTATTGTTATATACTTTTCGTTAACCATATATTCTACCGATAGTTATAGTGTTACTTAAATATAATTTAGTAACAATAGTTACCAACTTTGTTTAAAGTAACGTTGCTATCGGTAGAATTCAAGTGCAAAATCCCCGAAATTTAACACCTTTATTCAAATAATTATTTGACATTGGCCGATACTCTGTGTATAGTTAATGTAGTGATGATGTAATGAGAATATCACTAAGTTGAGATTTAATATTTTAGGGCTAAAATATGGATGCGACAACTATACAAGTTCGCTTGGATAAAAAGACCAAAAGCCAGGCACAGAAAGTATTCAAGGTGCTTGATATAACCATGTCGGAAGCTATCAAGCTGTTTCTCAGGCAGGTCGCCCTCCAGAAAGGCATTCCCTTTGAAATCAAGATACCAAATGCTCTTACAGACAGGGTGCTGCGAGAATCTGAGGAAGGTGTAGACTTGCACAAGGTCTCAAACGTGGATCAACTCTTTGAGGAGCTTGAAGCTTGAGTATAGTCTGGACGGGACAGTTCAAGAAAGACTACAAGCGCTCAAAAAAACAGAACAAAGATATTAATAAATTGCTCTCTGTAATTGAGCTGCTTATTCAGCGAAAACCAATGCCTGCTAAATACCGGGACCATAAGCTGACCGGCTATTTGAAGGAGCATCGTGACTGTCATATCGAATCTGGCTGGTTGCTTATATACCGATTCGACGACGATGACCTCATTCTTGAACGAACAGGCTCTCATTCCGATTTGTTTGGGTAGTTATCTTATACCTCGGTCGGGATACCGAAACTTCTTTCTTTTTTGGAAAACACATCACAAAACAATAGACTGCAATTTTATTTATGAACATTAAACTTCTTTACTGGAATCCGTCAGTCGAGTACTTTGCATGTTTAAAACACAATTTTAAGTCAAAAACAGCTATTTGCCTAATTGCAACAAGGGATTATAAGCCCATATAGTGGATAAGTAAGGTTGCATTGAGACGTTGTCATTCCTGTGAAAACAGGAATCCAGGATCAAGGAAAATGGATTCCGCATTAAGTGCGGAATGACAACCACGCTATTTAGTTCTGTAGAGATGCACGTCCCAGGCGTTGAAATTGTCTTTGAAAACGCCGTTTTTAGTGATGATAGTTCGGTTTTCGCCGATGACTTCTACGATTCTTACGTTCCCGGCGTGCCGCAGAGTGAATGTTGCTGTTGTTTTGTCGCCCCGCATCGCGACGGCGAAAAGATATATCGCGCCATTGTGCTTTTTGACCATTATTGCTACAGGTACGGCTTCGTTGCTCGATGAAACGCTTGCGGCATTTTCAATCGTCGGGCTGTTCAGCACGGGCGCGAGTTCGGTAATCTGCCGATTTAGCGCTGTTACCGCCGAAAGCATTTCGGCATCGCTCAGAAGCGCCGATTCGTTGAATCTGGGCTGCCATTCGTGGACGAAGTAGATAAGCCCCATTGAGCCGTGAATGATTGACATCCAGACCTCGCATTTGACCTGATGCGGCGTGGCTTTAGTCTTGGGATTGTTGATTCGTGTGCATTCTATGCAATTCCAGACCACTTGCTTGTCTTGGGTCCATTTTTTCAGCCGCTCGACCCCTTTTGCGACGAACCAGAGATTGCCGGCGACTTCGGGTTTATCATGCACCGCCGGGTAGATGTCGAATGAGGCGATATCGCAGCCCTTGACGTATTCGGGGTAATCTTCCGGGTGGTTTGTTCGAACACCACGCCCATGCCAGCCGTCCCAGGCCACACCCTGGCCGAGATTGAGAATCACCGGTCGGGTGGGATCTTTGGCCTGAATATTGTAATAGTCGTCGATTATCTTTTGGGGCAGAATCGGCGGGCCGTAACCTTTACCGCGTCCTAATGACTGGGCGTTGTCCGGCTCATCGCCGTGCATCCAGCCAATAATCGTCGGATCGTCTACGTGCTTTAGGGCGGTTTTGTTTTGATGGCAAATGATTTTCATGCCGGCATTTTTCAGCTCTTTGAGCTGCTCTTCCGTCGGACCTCTCCAGAGTGCTACATAGGTGTTAATCCCGGCCTGTTTATATCTGACGGCGTTTGACGGATTTTGCAGCCAGACGGCTATCGGGAAAAAATCTTCTGTTTGTGGCGGCCCATTCTCCCATTGGGCATAGGGATTTGCTGTGGCATCTGCTCCAGGGCCGGCATTGGTTATGGACAGAAGAATGATAAGGCAGCTTACAGCAGTCATAATCGGTTCCTTAAAATATTGTTGCTCGGATACAATATGGATAATCAGGGCAAGATAGCAAGAAAGCCCGAAAAACGCAAATAAAAGTCAGGTATAGCTTCCCGGCTAAGTGAAAATTTAATCAGATAAGGCTTGATTAACGGTGCTATCAGTATTAAAATCTGGATTTTTGCCGCATACTGGTGGCAAACAATAGGCTGAATTGAAAGGAGCTTAAACGATGCAAAAGCTGATATCAACGCTGATACGTTTGTTTCCGGTCTTTGTCTTATCCTCCTGCCTGTTATTGCCATCTCAGGTGACTCTGGGCAAACCTCTGGCGAAAATCACAATCGATGCAGGTGATTATACACGCCTCGATACCCCGGTGTCACTCGATTTGAGCGGTGTGCCCATCGGCTTTCCGAATGACAGGCTTAATTTAGTTGAAATCAAGGGAGAACTGCGTATCCCGGTATCGATCCAGTTCGAGCCAGGAAGTCCTCCGCGTCTGTGGTGGATTCTTTCAGGTGAAACACCTGCTGGTACTGAACGGATTTATGAACTGAGTCGGGATTCCTCAAGTGCAGGTGACCGGTCAAATATACAGGTGACTAAAGATGATTCTGTACTCATCTTAAAAAAAGGCAACCAAAAGATATTGCAATACAATCACGCCATTGTCCCGGCGCCGGAAGGGCAGAGCAAATTGTATGACCGTGGTGGATTTATCCATCCTTTGTGGTCACCCTCCGGTTCGGTGCTGACAAATATCCATCCGGACGATCATTATCATCACTTAGGCATATGGAATCCTTGGGTGAAAACCAAGTTCGAGGGCAAGGCCGTGGACTTCTGGAATCTCAAGGAAGGTCAGGGGACGGTTCGTTTCAACCGATTTGTATCGACGATAAGCGGCCCAGTTTTCGGCGGATTTAAGGCTGAGCAGGATCATGTAGCACTTCAGACTTCCTCAGGTGAGAAAATCGTGCTGAAGGAAGTGTGGGACCTTCGTGTTTATAATGTGGGTGGGCCTGAGAAGGGCTACTGGCTTTGGGATTTTGTATCGTCCCAGCGGTGCGTGGCGGACAGCCCGTTGCTGCTGGAGGAATATCGCTACGGCGGCTTCGGCTTCCGGGCTACCGCCGATTGGAAGGGCGAGACTGCGGCGATCCTGACAAGCGAGGGAAAGATCCGCAAGGATGCTCATGCAACAAGAGCACGATGGTGCGATGTGGCGGGTGTCTCCGACGGCAAATGGAAAGGTGTTACGTTCTTTAGTAATCCGCAGAATTTCCGCCATCCCGAGCCCATGCGGATTTGGCCGGAATTCGAGAATGATGTGTTCTTTAACTGGGCGCCGGAGCAGGCGGGTGACTTCGAGATGAAACCGGGCCGGGACCATCAGTTCCGGTATCGCCAGTATGTGCACGAGGGTAAGATCGACATCGACAGAACAGAACAGCTCTGGAACGATTATGCCCATCCGCCGAAGGTTGAGATTGAGACGACTGAGTCAAGCGATGCAATTGTGCTGTTTGGCGGCGGGGATTTTTCGCATTGGACAACCGGAAGTGACAAGAAGGTAGGATGGAAACGCGTCGGTAACGCCATGAAGATTGAGCCGAAGTCGGGCAGCATAATGACAAAGATGGACGTTACTGATTTTAAGATGCACGCCGAGTTCAAGACGCCGCAATTACCGCCGGATGTTACGGGACAGGGGCGCGGCAACAGCGGAATCTATATCCAGCGGCGGTATGAGCTGCAAATTCTCGATTCTTTCGGCCTCGAACCGAAGAACAACGAGTGCGGCTCGCTTTATAAATTCAGAGCCCCGGACAAGAACGTCTGCAGCATGCCGGGCAGGTGGCAGAGCTACGATATAATATTCCATGCAGCGAAATTTGACGGCGGCAAAAAAGTCGAAAATGCTCGCATTACTGTATGGCATAACGGCGTTTTAATCCATGATGATGTCGAGCTTCAGGACAAAACCGGCGCCGGCCGGCAGGAAGGACCTGAGCCGGGACCGATTCTGCTGCAGGACCACGGTAATGAAATATGTTTCAGAAATATTTGGATTGAGCCTTTATGAAAAGGGCAAAAGCAGCGTTTTTTTCATGGGGAAATGATTGATTATTTACTGCTCCAGGTTATAATTTACGGGTTATTTTCGGAGTATTCTAAAAGCATATATTTTTTTGCTCGTGGGTGTAAGTATTTTTAGGACAAGCTGTTATAGTGAATATGCTCAACCGGAGGAAATCGTTGGAAGAAAACGTGCATAGGCGTTTTTTTCGTTCGGCAACGTCTATGTTATTAGAATCTTAAATACATTCTGGATTAAGGAGAATGACAAATGGCAAGACCTGTAACACTTTTTACCGGCCAGTGGGCGGATTTGCCGCTGGAAGAATTAGCAAAGAAGGCGGCAAGCTGGGGCTACGTCGGACTGGAGCTGGCCTGCTGGGGCGACCACTTCGAGGTGGATAAGGCCCTTGAAGATGACGGCTACTGCAAGGCGAAGCGCGCTATGCTTAAAAAGCACGGTCTTGAGGTATTCGCTATCTCGAACCATCTTGTGGGCCAGGCTATCTGTGACAACATCGATGAGCGTCACAAGGCAATTGTGCCCGAGGATGTCTGGGGCGACGGCGATCCCGAAGGCGTCCGAAAGCGCGCCGCAGAAGCGATGATCAAAGCAGCCAAGGCGGCCAAAAAGCTCGGCGTCGAAGTCGTGAACGGCTTTACCGGCAGCTCGATATGGCATCTGCTCTACTCGTTCCCGCCGGCCTCGCCGGATATGATTGAAGCGGGCTATGCCGATTTCGCCAAGCGATTCAAACCGATTCTCGATGCCTTTAAGGCTGAGGGCATCAAGTTTGCCCTGGAAGTGCACCCGACGGAGATTGCTTTTGACATCGCATCGGCACAGCGGGCAATCGACGCCGTAAAGGGGCATGAATGCTTCGGCTTCAATTACGATCCCAGCCATCTCGGCTATCAGGGTGTGGACTACGTCAAGTTCATCCGTACTTTCAGCGACCGTGTCTTCCACGCACACATGAAGGATGCCTGGTGGGGCCACGGGGACGGCACGGTTGGTGTTTTCGGCGGCCATACCGAATTCGCCGATCCGCGCCGGTACTGGGACTTCCGCTCAATCGGCCACGGAGATATTAACTTCGAGGAAATCATCGTCGCTTTGAATGATATTGGCTATCAGGGCCCGCTTTCCATTGAATGGGAAGACAGCCGGATGGACCGCGAGCATGGGGCTGCAGAAGCCTGCACGTTCATCAAGAATGCGGACTTCAAGCCGTCTCAGATTGCCTTTGATGCTCAGTTTGACAAATAATCCGGATAAAAGTTTTCAGGCTCCCAAGCCGTGAATTATGTGTTTGGGAGCTTTTTTTAGATTTGATAGAGGGTTGATTATGACCAATGTCAATCGTATCGACCGGCGACAGTTTATTCGTCGAGCGGGCGGTGCAGCTTTGGGAGCAATGAGTTTCCCTTACATTGTTCCATCATCAGTTCTTGGACAGGCTGGTACTGTTGCTCCGAGCAATCGCATTACTATGGGCTGCATCGGCGTCGGCTGGCAGGGGGGCAGTAATCTTGGCTCCTTTCTGCGAGAGAAAGACTGCCAGGTTCTTGCCGTCTGTGACGTCGACAAGAACCATCTGCAAGATGCTGCCAATACCGTTAACAGTCGTTACAGAAACAAGGACTGTGCTACATATGCTGACTACCGCGAATTGTTGGCGCGGGATGATATCGACACCGTCTCGCTCGGTTTGCCGGACCACTGGCACGCGATCCCGGCTATCGAGGCGGCAAAATCCGGCAAAGATATCTTCGGGGAAAAGCCCCTGTCGCACGACTTAAAGCAGGGCCGGGCGATGTGCGATGCCGTCAAGCGTTACGGCCGCATCTGGCAGACGGGTAGTTGGCAGCGCTCACAGGCACACTTCCGCCGGGCGTGCGAGCTGGTGGTTAACGGCCGCATCGGAAAAGTAACAAGAGTCGAGGTCGGCCTGCCTTCGGGACATACCGATTTCGGCGAGACTCAGGGCCAGGAGGGGATTGTCCCTCCGCCGGCGGAGCTGGATTACGATTTCTGGCTCGGGCCGGCACTATATGCGCCTTATTGCCCGGCTCGTGTGCACAAGAACTGGCGCTGGGTTCTCGACCACGGGGGCGGCCAGTTGATGGATTGGGTAGGCCACCACGTGGATATCGCGCACTGGGGCATGGGTTTCGATTATACCGGCCCGCATGAGATCGAAGGCTCCGGCGAATATCCGAAGGAAGGTTTGTGGGACAGCCCGACGAGGTATCGCCTGACGGCAAAATATCCCGAAGATATTACAATGATTATCGCCGGAGGATATCGCGACATTCGTGGCGGCACAAAATGGATCGGCACGGACGGCTGGGTCTGGGTCAATCGAGGCAACAGCCTTCAAGCCGAGCCGAAGAAAATCCTTGATGAAAAGATCGGGCCCAACGAAATCCATCTGTACAACTCGCCGGGTCATTGGCGGGATTTTCTCGACTGTGTAAAAAACAGAAAGACGACAATCGCACCGTGTGAAGTAGCGCACCGCTCGGCGACGCCGGGACACCTCGGTAATATTGCGATGCTGTTAGGGCGAAAGATACGCTTTAATCCGGACACCGAGGAGATTCTCGACGACCCGACCGCTGCGAGCCTGCTCAGCAAAGCGAAGCGCAGCCCATGGCACCTATGACATTGATTATTTACTATTGACTATTGATTATTTGGAAGTTGAGGCGTTTATGATAAAGAGAAACCGAATAAGCCGGCGGCGCTTTCTTAAAAGTGCCGTCGGTACCGCTGCGGCGTCTGTAGCTTTTCCGTACCTCGTTCCATCATCCGTTTTCGGTCAAGCTGCGCCGAGCGAGAGAATTACGCTGGGCTTTATCGGCGCGGGAAAGCAGAGCAAACATTTGATGAGGTCTTTTCTGAATTCTCCCGGCACTCACGTTGTCGCCGCATGCGACGTTGACAAACTCAAGCTTCAGCGCGGCAGGAAAATCGTCGAAGACCACTATGCCGGCAAAAACGGCGGTTCGTACAAGGGCTGCGATACGTACGGCGATTTTCGCGACCTGCTTGCCCGGGATGATATTGATGCCGTAGTCATATCGACCCCCGACCACTGGCATGCTGTTACTGTGATTCAGTCGGCCGGGGCCGGCAAGGACATCTATTGTGAAAAGCCGCTCTCGCAGAACATTGCCGAAGCAAGGGCGATGGTTAATGCCGTCAGGCGCTACGGGCGGGTCTTCCAGACCGGCAGCATGCAGCGCTCGGACTGGCATTTCCGCCTCGGCTGCGAGCTTGTCCTCAACGGCTACATCGGTGATTTGAAACACGTGACCGTCGGCATTGGCGGCCCGCCCGGAGACAAACCTCTGCCGGCGCAACCTGTGCCGGATTATCTCGACTGGGATATGTGGCTCGGCCCGGCACTATGGAGGCCTTACAATGAGGAGCTGTCACCGCACCTTAGCTGGGACGGCTTTCCTAATTGGCGAAATCACAGCCGCTTTGGCGGCGGCGGCATGACCGACTGGGGCGCGCATCATTTCGATATCGCCCAGTGGGGCATGGGAATGGACGAGAGCGGCCCGGTTGAAATCATTCCGCCGGACGGCAAAGATTATAAAGTGCTCACTTATAAATACGCTACCGGCGTTACGATGACACGTGACAGGGCGAACGGAGTTTTATTCACCGGCACAAAAGGTGAAGTCGAAACAAATCGAGGGCATTTGCGCACCGTGCCCGAGAACCTGATGGACAAGAAGCTCGGTCCTAACGAAATTCATCTGTACGAAAGCAAGAACCATTATACCGACTGGCTGGATGCCATACGCAAGCGCAGCAAACCGGTTTGCGATATAGAGACCGGATGCCGTTCGGTTACGGTTTGCCATTTGGGTAATATCGCTTATAAACTCGGTCGGCCGCTGAAGTGGGACCCGAAACGTGAAGCATTTATCGCAGATGCAGAGGCGAACCGTTTACTTTCACGACCGATGCGCAGCCCATGGCACCTTTGACATTTACTATTTATTATTGACTATTGATTATTTGGAAGTTGAGGCGTTTTATGATAAAGGGAAAAGAAATGAACCGGCGCCGGTTTCTGAAAAAAGTTACCGGTATTACCGCTGGCGCTATCGCATTTCCTTACGTTGTTTCTTCGTCGGCGTTGGGTAATGCCGGAAATGTTGCTGCGAGCAATCGTATCGTGATGGGCTGTATTGGCGTTGGCAGTCAGGGCACCGGCAACATGCGTGGTTTTCTCGGCAAAAAGCAGGTGCAGATTGTAGCCGTCTGTGACGTCGATAAGAGAAACCGCGACAGAGCCAAGAAACGCGTTGATGACAGATACGGAAACAGCGACTGCCGGACGTACCTGGATTTTCGTGATGTCATCGCACGCGATGATATTGATGCCCTGTCGCTGGCTATGCCGGATCACTGGCATTCGATCCCCGTTATCATGGCGGCACGGGCTGGCAAGGACATGTACGGCGAAAAACCGCTGGCGCGAACGATTCGCGAGGGCCGTGCCATGGTCGATGCTGTCAATCGTTACGGCAGGATATGGCAAACCGGAAGTTGGCAACGTTCAGTGCAGAACTTCCACCGCGGCTGCGAGCTGGTGCGCAACGGACGAATTGGAAAAGTTCACAAGGTTGAGGTTGGCCTGCCGACGGGCGGCGGCGGTGGTAATACCGTTGTTCAAGCGCCCCCGGAAGGTCTGGACTGGAATTTCTGGCTTGGCCCTGCACCCTGGCGGCCGTTTATGAAATATAGCCGGAATGCCCCTCACTGGGATTGGCGCTGGATTTTGGACTACTCCGGCGGGCAGTTAACCGACTGGGCCGGTCATCACATTGACATCGCCCACTGGGGTTTGGGACTGGACGAAACAGGCCCGGTTGAGATTGAAGGTATGGGTGTTTACCCCAAAGAAGGAATTTACGATGCCCCCACGGAGTATAAGTTCACGTGCAAATACGCTGACGGCCTGACAATGGTCGTGGCCAACGACCGCCAGCAGCCGAAAGGAATGGGGACGGTGTGGTACGGAGAGAAGGGGTGGATTTATGTTGCCCGCGGCGATAAGCTTCAGGCCGAGCCAAAGAGCATTCTCGATGAGACTATCGGGCCCGATGAGATTCGATTATACGAAAGCCGGGACCATCAGCAGAACTTCCTGGATTGCGTCTTGACCCGCAAGAAAACGATTACGCCTATCGAGGTGGCGCATCGCTCTATCAGCGTGGGATTGTTAGGCGAAATCGCCATGCTCACCGAAAGAAAATTACGCTGGGATCCGGACAAGGAAGTTTTCCTTAACGATGAGCAGGCCAACCGGATGCTGTCGCGTCCGATGCGTAGTCCCTGGCACTTGTGAAATTGATTATAGCTAAGCCATAAATTGACTATTTACTATTGATTATTAAGGAGTAGCAAAATGAAGAAGGGGTCAAAATTAATCAGTGCTGTGTTGCTGGGCCTCTGGTGTTTGTCGCTGCTGGCAGTTGCTGCGCAAGGCCAATCGCCGGCCAAATTGCGCGACCTGACAACTGAAGAGTTACAAAAAATTGAAAACGCCGTGCCGGAAAAACCGACGGTGCGACCGGCCAAACCGAGAAAGATACTGGTCTTCTGGCGCTGTGAAGGTTTCTTTCATACGAGTATTCCGGTTGTCAATGAGGCGCTTAAAATCATGGGCCAAAAGACAGGTGCGTATGAAGTTGCCGTATGCACGGATGATTACTCGGTATTCACGCCGGAAAAGCTCAGCCAATTTGACGCCATATGTTTGAACAATACCACCCACTTAAAGTTCCATCCTCAAGAAACGCCGGAACGCTGCAAGGCCCTGATGGATTTTGTCAAGGGCGGCAAGGGTATCGTAGGTGTTCACGCCGCTACGGATAATTTCTATAACTGGCCCAAGGGCAAGGGCTGGTCTGAGGCGTCAGAAATGATGGGCGGCAAATTCACCGGCCATCCCTGGACGGCCGGCGGGACCTGGGCGTTCAAAATCGACGACCCGGACCATCCGCTGATGGCCGCGTTTAAGGGGAAAGGCTTCAAGATCAGCGATGAGATTTACAGAACGGACGCACCGCTCTATTCGCGCAGCAAGCAGCGTGTTTTGATGAGTCTTGATATGAGCGACCCGACCACAAAGAACGCCGAGGGAGTCAAGCCATCGGATGACGACACAGGTATCACCTGGATCAAGGACTGGGGTAAGGGGCGAATTTTCTATTGCTCTCTTGGACATAATAACCATATATTTTGGAATCCGACTATCTTACAACACTATCTTGACGGGATTCAATTCGCATTAGGTGATTACAAAGTTGATACAACGCCAAAACCTAACGTTAGTTCTGGAAAGGGAACAGATATGGCAGAATTACAGGAGTTACTGGGTAAGGTAAAAACGTATGATTGGGGCCAGAGCCGTTTGCCGCTGACCGAGGTAAGCGAAATTATAAAGAAGGCGTACGGCGACAAGGCCGAGCTGGCGAAGATCGAAAAAGCCCTTCTGGGAGTGCTCGATTCGGATGCAAAGCGTGCCGGCAAGCAGTATGTCTGCAGGGAACTGAGCATCATCGGCACCGAGCAATCCGTGCCGATGCTGGCCAAGATGCTCGCCGGCGAGGAAACCTCCGACATGGCAAGATATGCGCTGGAGCGGATTCCCGGTTCGGCGGTCGATGAGGCCCTTAGAAATGCCCTGAGGGATGCAAGAGGCAATGCAAGGATTGGCATCATCAATTCCCTGGGGCAGCGCCGTGATGCCGGATCGGTTAGGATTTTGAGCAGGATTTTAGGCAGAAGGAGAAATCAGGAAACAGCGATTGCTGCTGCCGCCGCTCTTGGCCAGATTGCCAATTCAGAGGCCGCCGAAGCTTTGGCCGAGGCAAAAAATAAAGCCGAAGGTAAGTTACTGTCGGTGGTGTTGGATGCCTATTTAAAGTGTGCAGACAAGCTTGTTGCCGAAGGCAATAAGATTAAGGCTATGGGTATCTATAAGGAGCTCCAGGCCGAAGGTATGCCCAAGCCGATTCGCACTGCTGCGCTGACAGGTATGATTAACGCTGCCAAAAAGTAAGAATAAAAATGAAAACTAATTACACGATTTGCAGCGCATTGGCTTTTGTGCTTTTGTGCTCTTATACCGTTTGTTTAGGTGCTTCACGGCAGGATGAAGCTATCAGCATTGTTCTGGATATTCTGCGAAGCGATGACCAGGAGATGCAGGCCGCGGCCATTGCGATGGTTAAGGAGATGCCGGGAACGGAAGTTACCAAGGCCCTGGCCAAAGAGCTTCCGAACCTTTCGGCGAAAAGTCAGGTGCAGCTTTTATCCGCCCTCGGCGACCGTGGAGATGTTGCCGCCAGACCTGCGGTTGTTGCCGCTGTAAAATCCGAGGACGAGTCTGTACGAATTGCTGCTTTAAGAGCATTAGGTCAGCTCGGCGACGATTCGAGCGTAGAATTGTTGGCGCAGGCGGCTGCCGGTGCCAGAGGCGCCGAACAAAAAGCCGCCCGTGACAGCTTATATCGCCTGCGCGGCCCGAACGTCGATAAGGTAATTCTTGCAGCCATTCCAAAAGCCGAAGCTAAAACGAAAGTCGAGTTGATAAGCAGTATTGGCCAGCGCAATATCACGGCGGGCGTTGCTGTTTTGCTGGAAACAGCAAAGGATGCGGACCGCAAAGTCCGAACCGGGTCGCTGAGGACTTTGAAAGTTGTCGCCGGGCCTGAAAATTTGCCGGCACTGGTCGAACTTCTGATAAATGCCAAAAGCTCAACAGACCGTACCGAAGCCCAGAAGACAATCGCTGCTGTGGCTCACAGAATCGAGGACAAGAAGCGCCAGGCTGCGAGCGTTTTAGCTGCGCTGCCATCGGTCAAAGAAACTGTGGCTCGGTGCTCTTTGCTGAATGTGCTCGGCAGGATAGGTGATAACAGTGCTTTGCCGGTGCTGACTGCCGCGCTTAAGGATGAGAACGTCGATATCCAGACCGCGGCGATTCGCGCGCTGGCGGACTGGCCGACGTCCGAGCCGGTTCAAGAGATGCTGAAGGTCGCGGAGAATTCCGGCAACAAAGTGCACCGGATTTTGGCCCTTCGCGGATTTGTTCGGCTGCTCGGGCTTGCGAGCGACTGGCCGTCGGATCAGACGATTGAGTTGTATAAAAAGGCCATGAGCCTGGCTCCGGATGCGGGCGAAAAGAAAAAAGTGCTGTCGGGACTGGCAGGCACGAAATCTCTCGCTGCAATGCAGATGGCGGCCGGCTATCTCGATGATCAAGCTTTGTCCGTCGAGGCCGGAGCAGCCGTGGTCAGCATTGCCGGCGGTATTTATACCGATCATCCCGAACAGGCGAAGGAGATGCTCAATCGGATTATCAAAACCGCGAAAATTGATTCGCTGCGCGAGCAGGCGCAGGAATTGTTAAATAGTCTCGGGCAGGGTGATAAATGATACTGTTTACGATTTTCGATACCAGCTTTCGGGGGCGCAGGTTCACGAATTTTGATTTGAAATCTGCAATCAACAATAACTGCAACATTTGTTTGTTGAGGAGTAGTAATTATGAATGATGACAGGAAATCGATTGAAAAGAAAGACAAAAACATCTCTCGACGTCAGTTCATGGGCGGCGCTGCGGCAACTATGGCGTTTACTGTTATACCGAGCCGCGTGTTTTCTCAACCGCCAAGCGAGAAGCTCAACGTTGCATCCATCGGCGCCGGAGGGATGGGCTCAGGAAATACCAGGGCCGCTGCAGAAGCCGGTGCTAACATTGTAGCATTGTGTGATGTGGACTGGGATCGGGCGAGCGATACGTTTAAGCGTTTCCCGAATGCAAAGAGATACAAGGATTTTCGGGTGATGCTCGACAAGGAAGATAGGAACATTGACGCGGTGATTGTCGCCACGCCGGACCAAGTTCATGCTGTTGCTTCGATAGCGGCAATGAAGCGGGGCAAACACGTTTATTGCCAGAAGCCCCTGACCCGGCTCGTTGCCGAGGCCCGTGCTATGACCGAGGCGGCCCGCAAGTACAAAGTCGTGACCCAAATGGGCAATCAGGGCCATTCCGGAAACGGCGTTCGTGATATATGCGAATGGATCTGGGCGGGTGTAATCGGCGAGGTCAAGGAAGTTCATGCCTGGACGAACAGGCCCGTATGGCCGCAGGGACTCGACAGGCCAAAGGAAGTGCATGATATTCCCGGCACGCTCGACTGGGACCTCTGGCTCGGCCCTGCCCCCAAGCGTCCGTACAACAAAATCTATGCTCCTTTCAACTGGCGCGGATGGTGGGACTTCGGCGGCGGCGCCCTTGCCGATATGGCCTGTCACGTGCTGGACCCGGTCTTCTGGGCTCTCAAGCTCAAGTACCCGACGAGCGTGGAAGCAAGCTGCACACCGGTCAATAACGAGACGTTCCCGCTGGCTTCGATAGTACATTATGAATATCCCGCCCGCGAAGGCATGCCGGCAGTAAAAGTACACTGGTATGACGGTGGTCTCAAGCCCGAGCGTCCGGAGGCATTGGAAGTAGGCCGGCCGATTAATCAGGCTTCGAGCAATGTTTTGTTTATGGGCAGCAAGGGCGTTCTGCGTTGCGGCGAGTACGGCGATAATCCCCAACTGCTGCCGTACGAACGCATGCGCGAATTCTCCAAGAACAAGCCGCCGCAGACACTTGAAAGAATCAAGACCAGCCATGAGGGCAACTGGATCGAAGCCTGCAAAACGGGCGGCAAAGCCACCTCACACTTCGACTATTCCGGACCGTTTACGGAAATGGTTACTATGGGCAATCTGGCGATTCGTCCTGAAAACGTCGGCAAAAAGCTTCTCTGGGACGGCGAGAATATGCGTGTCACCAATGATGAAAAAGCCAACGAGTATGTACATCCGCACTACCGCGATGGCTGGACATTGTAATCAAGTGATTAATAACAATTGAAAAGGTCCCAAAGAGGTCTTCTTATGAAAGACAGTGGAAAGTCGGACGAAAAAATCACGAGACGTGATTTCATTAGTTCTTCAGCGATGTTGACAGCTTTTACAATTGTGCCGGGCTACGTGCTTGGCGGGCCGAGGCGGGTGCCGCCCAGCGAAAAGCTCAACATTGCCGGCGTGGGCATAGGTGGTCGTGGCGAAGGAGACCTGCACGAGTGCGGCAGCGAGAATGTTGTCGCTCTCTGTGATGTGGATGATAAGTATGCCGCGAGGGTGTACAAAAAGTATCCCAATGCCAAGAAATATCACGACTTCCGCAAGATGCTGGATGAAGAAAAGAGCATCGATGCGGTGGTCATTGCTACGCCGGACCATACTCATGCCGTTGTTGCCGCCGCGGCAATCAAAAGAGGCAAGCATGTTTATTGCGAAAAACCGCTGGCCCATTCGATTTACGAGGTTCGCAAGCTTACCGAAGCAGCAAAAGAGGCCGGCGTTGCGACACAGTTGGGCAACCAGGGCCAGGCGTCCGAAGGGACAAGATTGGTGGAAGAATTTATCCGGGATGGAGCAATAGGGCAGGTTCGAGAGGTCCATTCGTGGTGCAACAGACCTATCTCTCCTCGCGGCATCGATCGGCCGAAAGAAACGCCGCCTGTGCCGGAGACTTTGGATTGGGACTTATGGCTCGGCCCGGCGCCTAAGCGGCCTTATCATCCGTGCTATCTGCCGTTTTCATGGCGCGGCTGGTGGGATTTCGGAACGGGCGTGCTGGGTGATATTGGCTGCCATCAGTTTGTGTCGATTTTCAGAGCCCTGAAGCTCGGATATCCCACGAGTGTCGAAGCCTGTTCGAGCGGCGTAAATTCCGAGACGGCACCTTTAGCTTCAATTGTTCGCTATGATTTTCCCGCCCGCGAGGGGATGCCGCAGCTAAAGCTGACCTGGTATGACGGTGGATTGATGCCGGAAAGGCCGAAAGAGCTTCAAGAAGGCCTGCGTTTCGGCAACGCTGATGACAATTTGTTTATAGGCGAGAAAGGAAAGATGCTGGGTCACAGGCTGCTGCCGGAAGCAAGGAGCAAAGAGTACGGCAGACCGCCCAGAGTTCTGCCCCGCTCGCCCGGCCATCATAAGGAATGGATTAACGCCTGCAAGGGCGGCGAACCGGCCGGCTCGAATTTCGACGCTGCCGGGCCCCTGACCGAGGTTGTTTTGCTGGGTAACGTCGCCTTGCGCATGGGCCAGCAATTATATGAGAAGGGCCTGAAATTATATTACGACGGCCCGAATATGAAAGTAACGAATCTACCAGAAGCGAATAGATATATTCACAACGAATACCGGGAAGGCTGGAGCTTGTAGTCATTTCAATGCCTATAACAAGAAGACACGGATTGGTTAAGGCTTACGACTGAAGATAAAGAATGATGAAACATAAAAATATATCTTTCATTCTTTCATCATGGTTTATCATAACCATGTGTCGACAGACTCTGGCAGTGACCTATTATGTCAGCCCTTCCGGTGAAGACAGTCATTCAGGCACCTCTGCTCAAACCGCATGGCGGACGCTCGATAAGGTCAATACTGTGGATTTGAATCTTGGTGACAGAGTGTTGATGGAGGCAGGTCATGATTATCCCGGCAACCTGCTTTTGACGGCGGAAGATGCCGGCACACCTACGCAACCGGTTGTTATTGGCTCCTACGGTTCCGGACGGGCCAGGATAAAGGCAGCAGATGGTTCCGGGATAACCGTGCGCAATGCAGGCGGTATTGTAGTGGAAAATCTCATCGTAATGGGCGACGACTACAAAACTAATGTTGGCAGCGGGATCAAGATTGTCAACGAACTGCCCGACAACCAGAAACTCGAATATATCAGGATTCACAACATTGAAGCATCAGGTTTTGGGCGAAAAAAAGACGCATCTACAGAGGGACTCCAAGCACCTAACGGATGTGGAATATTTGTGGGCGGAAATGCTTCTGATAAAAGTAAAAGTGGCTACAAGGATATCCGTATCGCTAACTGTGTCAGCTATCGGAACGAATATTATGGCATTCTAACAACAGGTTACTGGAATGACGATCCCGGTACTTATGCGAATGTGAACGTATATGTGGGTTATTGCAGGGCATACGATAATCCGGGAGATCCCGAATATCGTGAGAATCATTCAGGTAGTGGTATCCTGCTGGAGGATGTGGATGGTGGCATAATCGAATATTCTGAGGCCTATAATAATGGCTACGATTGCGGACCAGGACCAGGCCCTGTGGGAATCTGGGCGGCAGTAGTCAACAATGTAATCATCCAGTACTGTGAATCACACCATAACAGGACAGGTGGACGTTCTGATGGGGGTGGCTTTGATTTTGATGGCGGCACAACCAATTCCATTATGCAGTACAATTATAGCCATGATAACGATGGGCCGGGCTATCTTATTTACTCATATAAAAAGGCACCGCACACATTCAACAATAATATTTTACGCTATAACATCGGTGTGAACAATGGGCAAAAAAACAATCGTTGGGGGATCAACATTGCGACAGGTAGTCCTAAGGATGATCCAGTCCATAATACCCAAATTTATGGTAATACAATTTACGCTTCGATCAGTCCAGCCATTTCTATCGATAGACAGGGAATCTATAACACGAAAGTATTTAACAACCTGTTTATTACAGCCAACAATCAAAAATTAGTGGCAAAACATCCTGACAAATCAGGGGCAACATTCGCAGGCAATGTCTACTGGGCAGTTGATGGTAAATATGACTTTGTGGGATACAAAAGCTTGGAAGACTGGCGAGCGGCCACCGGCCAGGAGACGCTTAATGGAAATCCAGTGGGTATGGTAGTCGATCCTATGGTAACGAATTTGGGAAGCAATCCTACTATCGGAGACCCGGCAAAGCTTCATACGCTGGTTGCGTACCGGCTGCAGAAAGACTCCCCTTTGATTGATGCTGGATTAGACCTCAGGTCTTTATTCGGGATTGACCCCGGCAACAGAGACTTTTTTGGAATTCCCATTCCACAGGGTAAAGGCTACGATATAGGGGCACATGAAATCATTTTAGAGAATACTTCGAGTGTAGAACGAAAGTAGTTTTGGACATAATCATTATACAAGAGGAACATTTCAATGAAAGACAGGCAAAAAACAAACCAAAGACATGACAGCAGGATATCACGGCGTGATTTTATGTCAGCGGCGGCAGCCGTAGCGGCGTTTACGGTTGTTCCGCGGCACGTTCTTGGAGGGCCGCGCCAGATTCCGCCGAGCGAGAAGGTTAACATTGCCGGCATCGGCGTCGGCGGCCGGGGCAGCGGCAATATCGATGCGGTGAGCAGCCAGAATATCGTGGCGCTTTGCGACGCGGACTTCAATCGTGCAGGCGGAACGTTCAGACGTCATCCCGACGCTAAGAAATACAAAGATTTCCGCGTGATGCTGGAAAAAGAAGACAAGAATATTGATGCGGTAGTTGTTGCCACGCCGGACCACGTCCATGCTCCTGCCAGCATTATGGCGATGAAAATGGACAAGCACGTCTATTGTGAAAAACCGCTTACCCACACGGTATATGAGGCGCGCATGATGGCCGAGACGGCTCGCGAGCATAAAGTTGCTACCCAGATGGGTAATCAGGGCCAGGCCTCAGAAGGAACTCGCCTGATGAGCGAAACAATCTGGGATGGCGCTATCGGCCAGGTTCGTGAGGTTCACGTCTGGACGGACCGTCCGCTCAATGGGATCAATAAATGGTACTGGCCGCAGGGGATCGATAGACCGAAGGGGGAAGATCCTGTTCCTGATACGCTTGATTGGGACCTCTGGATTGGTCCGGCGCCGATGCGGCCTTACGTGAATCGGGTTTACAGTCCGTTCGTCTGGCGAGGCTGGTGGGATTTTGGTACCGGGGCGCTCGGCGATATTGGCTGCCACAGCCTGGACCCGGTCTTCCGCGCGCTGAAGCTTGGTCATCCTACCAGCGTGGAAGCATGCTGCACGCTGGTCAACGACGAGACCTATCCGGTGGCCTCGCGTGTAACTTATGAATTTCCCGCCCGCGGCGAACTGGCGCCGGTTCGGGTGCACTGGTATGACGGCGGGATGAAGCCGCCGCGACCGTTGGAACTTGATGCCGGCCGAAACTGGGATACGAACGGCACGCTCTTTGTGGGCGATGACGGCATGATGCTCGGTAATCGCCTGATCCCCGAATCCAGGCAGCGTGAGTATGGCAAGCCGCCGCAGAAACTCGAACGCTCCCCGGGCCATCACCAGGAATGGATCGATGCCTGCAAAGGAGGCAAACCGGCCGGGTCGAACTTCCCGGACCATGCCGGGCTGCTTGCCCAGGTCGTGCTTTTGGGCAACGTCTGTCTGCGACCGGCCATAAAGGAGAAAATGACCCAGATTAAGCTGCTTTGGGATGGAGATGCTATGAAGATTACCAATATGCCCGAGGCGAACCGGTATTTACATCGTGAGTATCGCAAGGGTTGGACGCTGTAACGATTTACGATTGAGAGTTGAATATGAAAGAGCATGACTGTGAGTTGTCTCGGCGGGATTTGATTCGCGGCGCGGCCGGCGCTGCTGCGGCATTCACTTTTGTCCCGGGGCACGTGCTGGGCCGCGGTGGTACCCCGGCGGCTCATGATAAACTCAACATTGCCGCTATCGGCTCCGGCGGCATGGGGGGCGCCAATATCAATGCGTGTTCAAGCGAAAATATCATAGCTTTGTGCGACGTCGATGACAGACACGCCGCCGGGACGTTTAAGAAGTTCCCCAAAGCCAAAAAGTACAAAGATTTCCGCATCATGCTGGACAAAGAGGATAAAAACATCGACGCGGTTATTGTGGCGACGCCCGACCACACTCATGCAGTTGCAGCGATGGCCTGCATCAAACGCCGCAAGCATGTTTACTGCCAGAAACCACTGGCCCATTCGATTTACGAAGTCCGCATGTTGACCGAGGCGGCAAGGAAGTACAAGGTTCAGACGCAGATGGGTAACCAGGGCCATTCGACCAATGAGATTCGATTGCTCTATGAATGGATTCAGGACGGGGCCATCGGTTCGGTCCGAGAAGTGCACACATGGAGCGATCGCCCCGTCGGCGGCGATCCATGGTCCGACTTTCCTATTATGGCGCGGCCCAAAGAGACACCGCCAGTGCCCAAAACGCTGGATTGGGACCTTTGGCTGGGCCCGGCTCCGTACAGGCCGTATCATCCGAGTTACTGCCCGACTACCTGGCGCGGCTGGTGGGATTTCGGAACCGGTGCGCTCGGCGATATGGGTTGCCATATCATCGACCCGGCTTTCTGGGCGTTGAAACTCGGAGCACCAAAACGTGTAGAGGCGGCCACGACGCACTATAAGCCGGAAGTGGCCTCCGAGACCTATCCGCGGGCATCGGTTATAAGGTACGAGTTTCCGGCGCGCAGAGACATGCCGCCGGTCAAACTAACCTGGTATGATGGGCGACTGCTGCCCCCAAGACCGAAAGATCTGGAGCCGGGGCGAAAGCTGGGGACTAACGGAGCCATATATATCGGTGACAAGGGTACGATTATGCACGGTTCGCACGGTGCCGGTGGCGTTCGGATTATCCCCGAGGAGAAAATGAGGGCATACGACAGGCCGCCACAGACGCTGCCGCGAATTAAAGGCGGCTCCGGCGGTCACGAGCAGGACTGGGTTCGTGCATGTAAAGACGGCAGATCCGCCAGCTCAAACTTTGACTACGGCGGCCCACTGACGGAAACAGTTCTGCTCGGTGTACTGGCCATGCGTCTAAAGAACACGCCTCTGGAGTGGGATGCTGAAAATATCAAAGTCACGAATTGTGATGAGGCTGATAAATACGTCAAGCCAGTCTTTCGCAAGGGATGGACGCTGTAATGTTTTTTATGATTGAGTGAGGATACATAATGAAAACAAGACAAATCTCAAGACGGCAATTTCTGGGTGGAGCTGCAACGGTGGCTGCTTTTACAATCGTACAGCGTCATGTTCTCGGCGGATCCGGTCGGGTTTCACCCAGCGAGAAACTCAATATTGCCTGCATCGGCATCGGCGGCCAGGGTGCCAGCGATATTCGATCAGTCAGCAGTGAGAATATCATCGCGTTGTGCGACGTCGATTGGGGCACGCACACAGCGAAAACCTTCGAGAAGTTCCCCAGGGCCAAAAAGTACAAGGACTTCCGCAAGATGCTGGATTCCGAGGACAAGAACATCGACGCGGTGACGGTTGCGACTCCTGACAACATCCATGCTGTGGCTGCCATGGCGGCAATCAGGCGAGGCAAGCATGTGTACTGTGAGAAGCCGCTGTGCCATGATATCTTCGAGGTCCGCCAGCTTACCGAGGCGGCCCGCAAGCACAATGTGATGACACAAATGGGCACTCAGCTTCACGCCGAGGAGTGTGTCAGGCGAGTGGCCGAGATGATTAAGTCCGGGCTTATCGGCAAGGTACGAAAGGTCGATATCTGGAGCGGCAAGAACTGGGGCGGCGGCGCCCGGCCGACCGAATCCATGCCGGTACCTGAGACGCTCGACTGGGACTTGTGGCTTGGCCCTGCGCCGTGGCGGCCTTACCATTCGACCTATCTGCCCGGCAACTGGCGACGCTGGTGGGATTTCGGGACCGGCACGTTAGGTGATATGGGCTGCCACATCATCGATCCGGTTTTTTGGGCGCTCGATTTGGGATACCCCACAAGTGTTAAAGCCAGGCCCTCCAAGTTCAGCAAAGAGACTTATCCGACGGCAACCACGGTTACATGGGAATTCCCAGCCCGTGGCGGTCTGCCGCCGGTGACAGTGACCTGGAACGACGGAGACAGAAGGCCTGATCGTCCTGAAGAGCTTGAGCAAGGACGAAGGCTGCCCGATCAGGGTGGATTGTATTACGGCGACAAAGGCACAATACTTGCTCCCCACGGCGGTAATCCGTCTCTTATACCATATTCAAGAATGAGAGATACAAAATTGCCTGAGCCGTTCTTAGGCAGGGGGGTCAATCACTACCAGGACTGGATAAAAGCATGTAAAGGCGGTCCTAAGCCATTGTCCAACTTCGACTACGCCGGGCCGCTGAGCGAGACCATTCTATTAGGAAACGTGGCAGCCCTTGCCGGTAAAAAACTGCTCTGGGATGGCCCGAAACTCAAAATTACGAATCTGCCCGAGGCAAATAAGCACCTCAGACGCAAATATCGAGAAGGCTGGAAATTGTAATATATTATTTTTGGCCCCAACAACGTCTTAACTGATAGGAGAAAAAAATGAAGATGAACAGGAAAATGAAAGTAATGGTTGGCATGCTGGTGTTTGTTTTTTGTGTTTGCTGTCTGGCTAATGTTACAGTAGCCGATAGCTGGCAAGACTTCAAGCTCGGCATGCAGGCATACAGTTTCAATCGCTTCACGTTTTTCGAGGCAATAGATAAGAACGCGGCGCTTGAAATGAAGTACATCGAGGCTTATCCGGGCCAGAAGCTCAGCAAGGAAAAACCTGATGTAAGAATGGATCATAACATGTCTGCGGCGGATAGGAAACTCGTGCTGAAAAAGCTGCAGGATTCCGGCGTCAAGCTGATGAACTACGGCGTGGTGGGCCTTCCGAACAACGAGGACGAATGCCGCAAAGTGTTCGATTTTGCCAAAGAAATGGGTATCGAGACGATAGTCTCCGAACCGCCGGAAGATGCTTTTGATCTGATAGACAGGCTCTGCAAGGAGTACAAAATCAGCGTCGCGCTGCATAATCATCCCAAGCCTTCTTATTATTGGGATCCTGACACGGTCTTGAGACTTTGTAAAGGCCGGAGTAAGTGGATTGGTGCCTGTGCCGATACGGGTCACTGGACACGTTCAGGCGTCGATCCGCTCGAAGCAATTAAGAAACTCGGCAAGGCTAACCGCATTATCAGCCTGCACTTCAAGGACCTCAACGAGTTCGGTAACCGCAGTGCGCACGATGTTCCCTGGGGTACGGGTGTAAGCCAGGCCGGGGCGATATTGGCAGAACTTAACCGGCAGAAATTCAGCGGTGTATTTTCGATAGAGTACGAGCACAACTGGCTCAATTCGATGCCCGAGATATCCAAATGTGTGGCGTTCTTCAGGAAAACCGCCGCCAATCTTAGCGACGTAAAGTTCAAGGATGTTTTTAAGAAAGATCTGTCGAACGCACTAAAAGGCGGGGATGATTGGGCTTTTAAAGCCAATGGAGTTTTGGGGCCTACACCGGATGGGCACGGTGACATCTGGACAAAAGAACGTTACGGCAACTTCATACTCGAACTGGATTTCAAGGTCCCCGAACGTGGCAATAGCGGCGTCTTTATCCGCAGCGATGAACCTCTGGGCAACTGGATCCACACAACGATTGAAATTCAGATTCATGCCACCACCGATGGGGCCAGGCACGGTCAGTGCGGCGCTGTATATGATTGTCTGTCGCCATCGAAAGATGCTAATAAAGGACCAGGTAAGTGGAACCATTACGTTATAACCTGCCTGGACAACAAGATTTATATCAATCTCAACGGCGAAGATATAATCGATATGGACCTGAACCTTTGGACCGAGGCCCACAAGAATCCGGATCCTCCGGTCGCTGCGGGAACCAAAAACAAATTCAACATTGCCTACAAGGATATGGCACGCGAAGGGCATATTGGCTTGCAGTATCACGGCAATCCCGTTGAGTTCAAGAATCTGAGAATAAAATCACTTGACTAAAGATCGATTACAATGAGGTATATACGAATGAATATCAGGAAAAACAACGTTGTCTTAATATTGATTTTCGGTTTGATTACGGCATCTCTTGTCGGTAATGGCAAGGTTGCACTTGCAGCCGATTCGTCCGAAGGATGGGTCTCAATATTCAACGGCAAAGACCTGACCGGCTGGGATGGCGATCCTCGCTTTTGGTCGGTGAAAGACGGCGCCATACACGGCGAGACCACGCCCGAAAATCCTACTCGCGGTAACACATTCATCGTCTGGCGGGATGGCGAGCTCAAAGATTTCGAGCTGAAGATCAAGTTCCGTCTGATGAGTGGTAATTCCGGCGTCCAGTATCGTAGCAAAGAGGTCGATAAATGGGTCATTGGCGGCTATCAGGCTGAGGTGATAAATAATCCCGAAATGGCCGGGTTCCTCTACCATGAACGGGGACGTGGCTGGCTGGTTAACGTTGGCGATCTTATGGTCATCGACGAAAACGGCGGCAAAGAAGTCATCAGCAACGTCTCCGATGCCAATGAGCTCATCAAGGCCGGTTTCTACAAAGAAAAGGACTGGAACGAGTACCACATCATCGCGCAGGGTAACCACCTGAAGCATTATCTCAACGGCTATCAGACGATGGAGCTGATTGACAACGATCGTCTTACCAATCCGTCCGATCCGAAGGATCTCCGCGGCGCCGCCCGGCGAGGGCTTTTGGCGCTACAGCTTCACGCCGGGGACCCGATGGTTGTGGAATTCAAGGACATCCTTGTAAAACATCTCGATGAGAAATACGGCGATGCTCAACTGGTCTTTAATGGTAAGGATTTGAAAGAGTGGGCTACAAAAGAAGGTTCAGGTAAGGGCGACAAGTGGGTAGTCGGAAAGGCGAAAGTCTCGCCGGACAATCCGAAGATGCTGGTTGCCGCCGACGGTAAGGGCGAGATGATTAACGTAACGCCCGAGCACGGCGCCAGCCGGGACATTTACTCGAAAGCGACCTTCGGCGACTGCCGGATTGAGCTGCAGGTAATGGTGCCGCAGGGCTCCAATTCCGGCATTTACGTTATGGGCGAATATGAAATTCAGGTGCTGGACAGTTGGGGCCGGAAGGAAATGGGTGGCGGCGATATGGGCGCGGTTTACGGCGCCAGCAAGCCGCGTGTTAATGCCAGCAAAAAACCCGGACAGTGGCAGAAATACATCATTGATTTCCAGGCACCGAAGTTCGATTCATCTGGAAAAAAGACCGAAAAAGCCAAACTGCTCAAGGTAGAGCTTAACGGCCAAATCCTGCATAAAAGAGATCTTGAAATGAAAGAACAAACGCCCGGCGGTGTTACAGGCACTGAATCGCCGACCGGAACCGGACCATTAATGTTCCAGGGCAACCACGGGCCCGTGGCGTATCGCAATATCATTATAAAACCTCTGAAGAAGTAGCGCAGTTGCAGACGGAGCATGAAGTTGTGATATCGCTTATTTGTTGTATTTGCTGGAACTGCAACAGTCGTAAACGAGCGGCTTCGGTAGTAAATTAGTCGAATGTACGCTTGACTTTAGGGGATTGTCGTGCTATATTGCCCGGCAGCATTGAAAGTTGAACTTTAGTTAAATTTTGGAGCTAATAAACAATGAGTAATCAAAAAACAGGTAAAGGAATCGACAGACGGAGTTTTCTGCGTTCGACAGCGGCGGTTAGTGCTGGTTTGGCGTTTTCGCCGATTATAGGGCGAGCAAGTGCAGCCTCGGCTGATACCATTAATGTGGCCTTGCTCGGGGCCGGAGCACAGGGCCAGGTTCTGATGAATGCCTGCCGGAACATCCCCGGCATTCGTTTCAAAGCCGTATGCGACATCTGGACAGCTTACAACCAGAAACGCGTCTCACGTATGCTCAAAGCCTATCGCCACGAGCATAATACGTATGTGGACTACAAGGAAATGCTTGATAAGGAAAAGGACCTTGACGCTGTCATAGTCGCCACACCTGATTTCTGGCATTCTCCACACACAGTAGCCTGCCTCGAGGCCGGGCTGAACGTCTATTGCGAAAAAGAGATGTCCAATACGCTCGAAGGTGCCAAGAAGATGCTGGAAGCGGCGAAGAAATCGGGCAAGCTGCTCCAAATCGGTCATCAGCGCCGCAGCAATCCTCGCTACAGACATGCCTATGACAAGCTGATATCCGGCGCCAAAATATTGGGCAAGATAACCACCATCAACGGCCAGTGGAATCGCGGCAAGGCGGCGTGCGAAGATTTGGGCTTCCCAAGAAACGCAGCAATCGAGCAGGCCACGCTGCAAAAATTCGGTTTCAGCTCAATGCAGCAATTTAGAAACTGGCGCTGGTACAAAGGGCTCGGCGGCGGCCCGATTGTCGATTTGGGTTCGCATCAAATCGACATTTATAGCTGGTTCTTAGGCGCCAATCCCAAGTCCGTAATGGCCAGCGGCGGCATCGACTACTGGAAAGATCACGACTGGTACGATAATGTCATGGTCATTTATGAGTACGAAGTTGATGGCAGGACCGTCAGGGCGTTTTATCAGACAATCACAACTAACAGCAGCAATGGATACTATGAGACCTTCATGGGCGACGAAGGTACGTTGGTCATCTCGGAAGCCGCCGGACGCGGCGTTGTATACCGCGAAGCATGGGTGCCGGCAGAGAACTGGGAAAAGTGGGTCAAGATGGGCTTTATAAAAGAGCCGGTTGAGCCGGAAGCTGAAAAAACTGCCGGCGATGCCGTGCTGGACGTGCGCGAATCACCGAAACCGCCGAGTTATGACATCCCGGTATCAATGGAAGGCAAGCCCTATCATCAGCCGCACCTTGAGAATTTCTTTGATGCAATTAAGGGTAAGGCAAAGCTGAACTGTCCGGCCGAGGTCGGATACGAAACGGCGGCAACAGTATTGAAAGTGAATGAAGCGGTGGCGGCCGGCAGGAAGCTGGAATTCAAGCCGGAAGAATTCGAAGTATAAATGCTCGTTTAAGCAGCCGTTCTTGACAATAAGGATTAATGTATTCAAAGAGAAAGATTGGGCTTACATTGAGAAAAGGATTGATTAATCATTGTCGAATTCCTATTGCCGATTTCCGATTTAAAATCGGAATTCGTAAATTGAAAATCGAAAATCTCATATTGTGTGTGCTGCTCTTATGTCTTTCCGCCGGCGCTGCTGAAACCGAGCAGAAACTTCTCGGCGATGAAAGTGACGGCAGCCGGGCGCATCCGATTCACCGTCTCGAATTATTCGCCGAACCGAGCGAACAGGATGCCGAACCTGTTAAGATTGACCCGAATATTGACACCGATGAAGAGGTATTGCTGCCTTTTTCCGCACGCCGAACGTGCGGCAGGTGTCACAGCTACGGGATAATCAACAAGGGCTGGCATTTTAACGCTGTTGATCCGAACGCCGCCAGCGGCCGGCCGGGCCAGCCGTGGATATATGTCGATGCCAAAATCGGAACGCAGATTCCGCTTTCTTATCGTTCCTGGCCGGGCACGTTCAAGCCGGCGCAGTTCGGCCTGAGTGATCCCGAATTCACAAAGATTTTCGGCCGGCAGACACCGGGCGGCGGCGCCGGGGAGACCGACGACGAAGTAGAGGTCATGCGGCAGTATGTCTCCGGCAAGCTTGAGATAAATTGTCTTAGCTGCCACAATGCAGATCCGCGGCAGGACCAGGGCAGTCCGGCCGGTTACGCCGTGCAGATAAGCCGCGGCAATTTTCGCTGGGCAACGGCAGCATCCTCCGGTCTTGCTGCGGTTACCGGCTCAGCCAACGACATGGACGAAATGTACGACCCGTTTGATCCGTTCTCGGTCGAATCAGCACAGAGCGGAAAGAATAAGCCGCCGGCCATCACGTATCATAAGAACGTGTTCGACCATGATAACAGCGTGTTCTTTAATATCGTCAGAGAAGTCCCCTCGCATCGGTGTTACTTCTGCCACTCGGATCTTTACATAGGCGCCGAAGGGGCCGAAAAATGGTCGGAGGATGAGGATATCCACCTGAAAGCCGGGCTTACCTGCGTAGATTGTCATCGTAACGGGATCGACCACAACATCGTACGCGGCTACGAAGGCGAAGAGAACACATCGGACAACGAGCTTGCAGCAGCATCCTCGTGCGAAGGCTGTCACCTCGGAGAACATTCCGCTTCGGAGCCGACTGCCGGCCGTCTGAGCGCACCTGTTCCCGAACACCGCGGCATCCCGCCGGTGCATTTCGAAAGAATGACCTGCACAGCTTGTCACTCGGGCCCGTGGCCTGCCGACGAGACGCACTTAACGAAGACTTCGATGGCGCATCGTCTCGGAACGCCGAACGTGAACAAGGCAAGCGAGATGCTGCCGCACATTGCCTCTGTTGTTTTTGCAAAACAAGCAGACGGCAAAATCGCACCTCACAAGCTTGTTTGGCCTGCATTTTGGGGCGTTCTAAAAGCCGACAGCGCAACGCCAATTGAACTCGGAACAGTCGAGAAAGTTATTGCTGGCGTGCTCTCAAAGGAGGATTTCCCTTTCTCGGGTGACTGGCCTGAATTGACAACCGACCATATAGTTAAAGGTCTGACTGCTCTTACATCCGGCGGGTCAGTTGAGGGAAAAGCCGTTTATGTTGCCGGCGGCAGGTTATACAGCCTCGATAATTCCGACAAACTGAGCGAACAGAAAGACCATCCGGCAGCGAAACCTTACATGTGGCCTATCGGTCATGATGTAAGACCGGCGGCCCAGTCTCTTGGTATTCGCTATTGTACGGATTGTCACGGCACGAAAGCGCCTTTCTTCTTCGGGGACGTTCACGTAGATACTCCTGTTGTTGCTGCCCGGGATTCCAAAAAGATGGTGGAATTTCAGGACATCTCCCCGTTCTATGCCTGGGCGTTTGCCTTCTCGTTCGTGTTCCGTCCCTGGATGAAGATGGTTGTTATTGGTTCGTGTGCGCTTATGGCATTTGTTTTATTGTTATATGCGTTGAAGGCCTTGGGTTGCGTTGTCAAAACACTGGCCTGTGAAAATTAGAGGTTCTAATTAAAGATTTGTGAGTGATATGTCCCTACTGAAAACGATACGAAAACATAGCCTCGTTGTTATCCTGAGGATGCTCGTGTATCTGTTGGCATTGGTTTGCTTTGTAGTTCTGGCATTGACCGGCTTTTATCCGGTCCTTATCTTGGGCGAGCACATTTCCGGTTATCTCGTGATGTTGCATGCGACTTTCGCACCGGTTTTCGCGATTTGCATGGCGGTTTTGGCTGTTATGTGGGCGAGCAATTGTCGCTTCACTGCCGGCGATTGGCCGTGGTTCGAGCGTATTGTTCAGCGCATTACTACGGTTAAAGGCGCAAACAAAGCAGCACAGAGCAAAAGCTCAGGTCTCGGACAGAAAATCACATTCTGGCTTATAATCTTTTTAACTTTACCTCTGGCTCTTTCGATTGTTTTGAGCATGTTTCCATTACTTGGAACGCATTGGCAGGAACTTCTTTTAGGATTGCACCGGTATACCGCTTATATATTTACGGTGGTCGTTATCGTGCATACGTTCCTGTTGATTCGTGCTGCAGCAAAAAAATAGTTACCTTAATGGCTGTTCTTTAATATACTTTTCGAAGGCACAGACGCCCAAGGGCGCGTTTGTGACCTTCTTAAATCCTGACGCAGATTAAGGCCTTATCCATTGTGATAGGCTTTCGGTTTATATAGCGAATTCTTATGCACAAAGGGGCTCTTTTAGAAGGGCCGGAAAGGAGAAAGAGCCGATGGCCAAGGTAAAAGTCGCTGTAGTCGGGCTTGGATTCGGAGCCGAGTTCATTCCTATTTATCAAAGACACCCCGATGCCGAGTGTTATGCTATTTGTCAGCGGAACGAAGAGCACCTCAACGAAATAGGCGACCAGTTCGACATAGAAAGGCGTTTCACAAAATTCGAAGATATTTTAGGCATTGACGAGCTGGACGCAATCCACGTTGTCTCACCGATTGCCGATCACGCCTGGATGTCGCTTGAGTCCCTGAATGCAGGCAAGCATACCTGCTGTACCGTACCGATGGCTACCACCACAGAGGATTGTCTTGCCCTTGTAGAGGCGCGAGAGAAATCGGGCAAAGTCTATATGATGATGGAAACCGCCGTTTACAGTCGGGAGTTCCTGTACGCTAAAGAAATGGTCGAATCAGGCAAATTAGGCAAGATACAATTCCTTCGAGGCTCACACCAGCAGAATATGGGCCTGCCGGGCTGGCCCGAATACTGGTATGGTTTTCCGCCTATGCACTATGCAACTCATGCCGTAAGCCCGTTGCTGTGCCTTGCGAAAAAGCGCGCCGAGTCTGTAGTCTGTCACGGCTCGGGCAGGATTCAGGAAGATTATATTAAGCGATATAATGCGCCTTTCGCTGCTGAAACCGCCATTATCAAACTCGCCGATTCCGACCTTGCCTGCGAGGTGACCAGGTCGCTGTTTAATACGATAAGGCAATACAGGGAAAGTTTCGACGTTTACGGCACAGAATTGTCGTTCGAATGGGAGCAAACCGCCGGTGAAGGGCCGGTCATCTATTCAGGCTATGAAGATGCCGAAAGAATTGAGGTTCCCGACTATGGTCACCTGCTGCCGAAAGAGATCGCTCCTTTCACAGGGCACGGTGTTTATGACGAGGAGCACGAGCATACATCTTTCATTCAGGGCAGCGGACATGGCGGCTCTCATCCGCATATGACACATGAGTTTGTTCGCGCGATTGTCGAGGACAGGAAATCCGCCGTCGATGCGGGAACAGCCGCAAACTGGACTATGGCAGGGATCTGCGCCCACGAATCAGCAATGAACGACGGCAAGAGAATTCAAATCCCACAGACTGATTAGCCGTTTTAAGTTGTGGATAATTTTCTCGGAATATTGTAAAAAACTGGTTGTTTCGAAGCGCAACTGTTATATTTATCGTGAATAATCCGGTAGCGTGCCGGTGGTATATATATTCGAGGTAGTTTATTAAGGAGAAAAAATTATGAGTAATGGAGCACTGCCAGACTATGTTAGTATGGCCAAGCCGAATCCGCCGGGAAACAGGACCCCCTGGTATAAGAGCACTGCACCAACCTACGCCGGCATCTTCTTGTGGTTCGTGTTTTGGCAGGATGCCGCGAGCGGCGGCGGGAACACGAATGAAGGCATCTGTACTCTTCCGGGAGGGATTCTCTCTCAAGGGGTGGGCCTGGCATTACTGGGGCTTATTATTGCGGCTCTGTTGTGCCACTTCCTGTTTTATCTGGTTCCGGGGCTTCTTGGAATGAAGACGGGGCTTCCACTGTACGTTGTCGGGACTTCTACTTACGGTGTACAAGGCGGACTCTTTATGCCCGGTTTTCTCATGGGTATTCTGCAATTCGGCTGGCTGGGTGTTAATGCGTATTTTTCGTCCTTGCTACTTTCAAGTGCTTTTGGGGGCAGTCCGGTCGCTCAGAAGGTAATAGCGATATTGTGGGCGGCGGGTGCCGCATTCGTTGGGCTTAAAGGTATTCAGTATGTTGGTAAGGTCGCGACGTACCTGCCGTTGATTCCCCTTGCCATCCTTCTGATCCTGTTCGTAAAGACGATCGGCACTGTCGGCGACTTTAACCCTGAGACGTCCATCACTGCGGTTAAGGCGAACAATCCCAATTTGATTGCCGAGGCGGCAGCTAAAGGTAAGACAATTGAGTTACCCACTGAGGCGCTGGGCTCCCTAGGCGTTATCGCGATGTTGATTACTTATGTAGTCGGATTCTTCGCAACGGCAGGTGCAGCAGGCGTAGATTTTGGCATGGGCAACAGAGATAAGAAAGATGTCAGTATGGGAGGTTTGGTAGGGATCGCTGGAGCTGCGATTGTAACTGGTGGATTGGCGATCCTAATTGTAGCTGGCGCGTATGGAGCGGCGAATGGGGCGGATGCGACGACGTTGCGTGCATCGAATCTCATGGCTCACATTATGGGCTCTGAGAAGATAGGCGCGGTTATGTGGTTCCTTCTTGCTGTTGCAGCGTTTCCGCCTGCTTGCTTCTCCTCGTTCATCGCCGCCAACAGCTTCAAGACCACGTTGCCCAAGGTCAATCCTTTTGTGTCGGTCGGCATTGGAGCTGCTGTGAGCGCCGTGCTTGCCGTGACGGGCTGGGCAGGGGATGTGATGGCTGTCTTCGGTGTGATTGGGGCTTCGTTTGGTCCGGTCTGCGGTGCTATGGCGGTTGACTACCTTCTGACTGGCCAGAAGTGGGCTGGACCGCGGGCCGGTTGGAACATCGCCGGTTGGATTTCCTGGGTCGTCGGCTTTATCGTGGGCATGTTGCCGCTCGTGAGCAGCGTGAAGATCCCTGCGGCTCCGCTGATGGCGTTTATTGTCGGTGCTGTGCTTTATTTCGCACTGGCCAAAGCCGGCATGGAATCGAAAGTCCTTGAAATAGCTGCCGCTCCTGCTGAAGCTCCGCCAGAGGAGGCGCCTGCTGCAGCTAAACCGGCTCCGGAAAAAGCTCCTGCTGAAGCAGAAGCTGCACCAAAGGAAGCGCCGGCGGAAGAGGCCGGGCAAGAAAAGAAGGAAGAAGGAAAAGAAAAAAAGAGTGAGTAATATTTAGAGATTTTGTGAATATTCTTGCTGCTTGAAGAAGTTAATTATTACGGCAGGGATTCGGGAATAAACCGGATTCCTGCCGTGTTTTTATGGAAATCGGAATTTGAAGCTAAACGTATTAATAACAAATACTTGCGTGGACATCTTTCAGCGATGGTATCTTCTGTAACATATAAATAAAAGAAAAAATATACTTGTGAGCGGCTTGACAACGTCATACAAATAGGATAGCATCTTCGCTTTAGTTTGGTGACAATAAGTTTCGTTAATTTAATATATGTAATTTTGAGGTAAAAAGGAAATGATGACGAAAAATTTTGGTTCAGTTGTGAAAATTTGTGTCTGTATGTTGATTGCGATGTCTTTATGCCTTATTCCTTCCTGCAAGAAATCTCCGGAGGAACCTGCCGGCACGGAATCCAGCCAGCAGTCAATGAGTGCAACTCCACCCGAAACTCCTGCTCCCAGTGCGGAACAACCGGTTGCAAAAGCGCCCGAAGAACCTGCCGAACCCGAGACGGAACCTGTCTCTGAAGAGCCTGCTGAAGAAGAGGTCGAAGAGGAAGAACCGGCCGCTCCTGCCGATACTGCAGGTATGGTTCCGATTGATATTAAACTGCCAAAGCCGATGTTCGTAGGTACGCCTCAGGATACAAAAGTACCCAATCTTGAAAAACCGCTGGGCAAGGCACGTCCGCCGTTTCTGGCTCCTGAAGGCACAACAAATGTTGCCCTGGGCAAGCCTATTGCCAGCAGCGATGAAGAACCGATCATCGGCGAAATCGAAATGATTACCGATGGTGATAAGGAAGCGGCTGACGGCAGCTATGTCGAGTTAGGCCCGTTTGTGCAGAACGTTACGATTGATCTGGAGGCAATGCACGAGGTATATTGTATTGTGGCGTGGCATTATCATAAGCAGGCCCGTGTATATTTTGACGTGGTCGTGCAGGTTGCTGATGATGCTGATTTTATCACTAACGTCAAGACCATTTTCAACAATGACATTGACAACTCTGCCGGACTGGGAGTTGGTAAAGATATGCATTACACGGAAACTAACGAAGGCAGGCTCTTTGATGTACTTGCCCAGGGCATCAAAACTCGTTATGTCCGTCTCTATAGCAACGGCAATACCAGCAATGATCTGAACCATTATATTGAGGTTGAGGTTTACGGCAAGCCGGTACAATAACATGGCTAAGAAGGGTTGCGTCCTTATTTTGGCCGCGACAATTGTTGCGCTCGCGCTGCGCTTGCCGCGGCTTCAGCAGCGTCCGATGCACGGCGACGAGGCAGTTCACGCCATCAAGTTCGAGGAATTGCTGGAGGAAGGGGTCTATGAATACGACCCGGAAGAGTACCACGGCCCAACACTTAATTACCTGACGTTAATTCCTTCCAGGTTGACCGGTGCCGAAAATCTGGCGCAAATCAGCGAGTTAACGCTGCGTATCGTGCCCGTTTTTTTCGGTGTGTGCCTGGTGTTGTTGCTCCTGCTGGTCATAGACGGCCTGGGAACAGCAGCTGCGGTTTACGCCGCAGTATTGACGGCCATCTCAGCGGCAATGGTTTTTTACAGCCGGTATTATATTCAGGAAATGCTGCTTGTCTGTTTCACTTTTGGGGCGATTGTATCCGGCTTTAGATATACTCAGAGCAAGAATATCGCCTGGGCCTTGTTGACGGGAGCGTTCCTTGGGCTTACGCACGCAACCAAGGAAACATGCATAATTGTTTTTGGCGCCATGTTTTTGGCTGTGCTGCTCACACTCTTAACGGATCGCTCGAAAAGCTCATTTGCAAATCTCGCCAAAGCAGTAAAGCCGTCGCATATAATTGCCGGTATTGTTGCCGGTGTTCTTGTCTCGGCACTGTTCTTTTCATCATTCTTATCCAATCCCGGCGGTATTCTCGATTCAATTCGAACGTATGTAACATATTTCAATCGGGCAGGGGGCAGCAACCTGCACGATCACCCATGGCATTACTACCTCAAAATGCTCATTTATTTTCAATATGGCGGCGGTCCCATCTGGACTGAAGGGCTTATTGTATTCTTAGCCGCGGTTGGTTTTATTGCTGCAATCCTTAAAAAAGGTCTGGCCTCTGCAAATATCCAACTACTCAGATTCATCGCCTTCTATACCCTCATTTTGACCGTCGTCTATTCCGCAATCCCTTATAAAACGCCCTGGTGCGTTTTAGGATTCCTGCACGGTATGATTCTGTTGGCCGGCGTTGGGGCAGTAGTTCTGGTAAAGCTTGCGCCCAATGTCTTACCGCGTTTAATTATTCTCTGTCTGTTGCTCGATGCTTCGGTCCACTTGACCTGGCAGGCCTATCGGTGCAGCTATAGGTATGATGCCGACAGTTGCAATCCTTATGTTTATGCTCACCCGACGAAGGATGTCTTTGCCGTCGTGCAGCGTGTGGAAGAAATGGCCTGGGCACTGGAAAAGATGGCCCAGCAAAATCCAGACAAGATAAAGATGCATATTCAGGTAATCTGTCCCGGCAAAGATTACTGGCCGCTGCCTTGGTACTTCCGGCGGTTCGAAAAAGACGTTATCGGCTGGTGGGACCAGGTGGATGTAAATACCCCTTCTGCACCGTTGATAATCGCATCGCCCGAAGTTGAGGCTGCATTGACGAACAAATTATATAATTTGACGCCCCTTGAAGACCGGCAGATGTACTTGTTTTTATTTGAAAAGCCCTACTATATGTGGCTGCGTCCGCAGATAAAATTACTTGGCTTCGTAAGAAAGGATGTCTGGAGCTATTTCTACCAGCAGAAGTCAGAATTAATGATAGAAAGTGTCAAATGACCAAACCTCCGCAAGAAACTTGTTTTGTCAACAGCAATTGCGGCTCCATTGACGGGATGAAACGTTTCTCGCACGAGGCGATGGCGACTACTTTCGAACTGCTCATTGTGCACGAAGATGAGCGTTATGCCAGTCAGGCGGCAGTGGCTGCTTTCGATGAGGTTGATCGACTCGAACGTGAGCTTAGCAGGTTCCTGGAAAACAGCGATGTCACCCGAATCAACAACCTGCCAGCCAATCAACCTTTGCAGCTTGGCCTGGACACGTTTGAGTGTCTGAAGATCGCTGTGCGAGTTTATGCTGAAACAAACGGAGCTTTCGATATCACTATCGGCACCTTGCTGAAATGCTGGCGTAACGATGACGGCAGCCCGCGGAATCCTTCGGCGAGTCAGATAGATATCGCTCGAATGCATACCGGCACAAACCTTATTCAACTTAACGAGGCCGAACATACGATTAAGCTGTCGGCAAGTGGTGTACAGGTCGATCTCGGTGGTATCGGTAAAGGATATGCCGTCGACCGTGTAGCAGTGTTATTGCGCGACTGGAGTATTGATGTTGCTTTGATATCGGGTGGTTATAGTTCGGTCCTTGCTCTTGATGCTCCGCCAAAGTATTTTCAATTGCCGATTGCCGATTGCCGATCTAAAAATCGAGAATCGAAAATCGGAAATCGTCAATTAATTAAGGGCTGGCCACTGACCATGACCAATCCAGCCGGACGCAAAGAAATACTGGCCCGGCCGTTTTTAAAAAACAGTGCCCTCAGCGGCTCGGGAGTACAGAAGGGCGGCCATATAATCGACCCGCGTAGCGCCGAGCCGGTCGAAGGCAGATGTGCCGCATGGTCGTCCACACCCGACGCTGCGACCGCCGATGCCCTCTCTACGGCTTTTATGATTATGGGCCTCGATGAGATTAAGCAATATTGCAACCTCCATCCGAATACAATGGCAATGGCCATTCTCGAAAAGCATGATAAAAGCATCCCGGAAGAAATGATTCTGCGATTCGGAGCATGGGAAACGCTTATGAAGGAAATGTAAAATCAAAATTTAGGAAGTCATCGCCGCAACGCGGCGATTCCGCAATTTTTTTTGGTATTTCATATTTGATTTTACTTTGACAGCGCTCGCCTGATTCTCAACAGTTCGGTAAGGACCTGCCATGAACTGCGGGTAGGCGACAGCCGGCTGTCACGGTCACATGTCCAGTCGATGGGAAATTCCCTGATCCTGTAGCCTTCCTGTTGTGCCCTCATGATGATTTCAATATCGAATGTAAATCCGTCAGTGATGGCCTCGCCGTACAGGTGCCGGGCGACGTCGCCCTTGTACATCTTGAAGCCGCATTGAGTGTCGGTGAACTCGGCGGGGATTTTCATATCGTGGATTACGAACCAGTGAAACATCTTCGAGCATATTCGCCTGTACAGGCTCTGGGTTTTTTCGATATGGCATCCTCGCATTTTTCTTGATCCATGTGCTATATCGCACGCATCGCTTTTGAGCAGTTCCAGTCCCCGCAGCGTATCTTCGTAGGGCACGCAGGAACCGCTGTCGGCGAACATTACGTATTGGCCGGAAGTTTGTTTCATGCCTGTTCGGACGGCGTAGCCTTTGCCCCTGTGTTTCTCATAGCGAATAACATTGAGTTGGACATGATTTGGAACTAAGGTATTTTTAGCCGTCTCGACGGTATTGTCCTTGCTGCCGTCGTCCACGACGATAATCTGGCCGGTAAAGTCGTGGGCTTCTAAAAACCCGGCTGCCTCGGAAATGTCCCGTGCGATCTTTTTGCTTTCATCATATGCCGGTATAACAATAGATAAATCCATCAATGAATTATATCCTATAGTGTCATGTTTTCAAGGTGTAATCCATGTGTGTTATTATCGCTGAGCCATATGGGCTACGCTTGTAATAGATCTCTGTCGCTTTCGGTTTTGAAAATACGGGTTGGCGTGATGAATTTTGTTTTTGTCAGAAGGCCGGCTGCGTGTGTCTTGATTGCTGCTGTCATGTTCCTTTTGTTTCTAAGTGCGGCACTTGCCTTCTCGAATATTTTCTGCTTCAACGGGCATGACAAGTCAGCATCGCTAACTATGCTCAGGAAGCGTTTTTTGTGCCGGTCGGTGAAATCTTTGCCCTGTTTAAGCGTAAAATATACCTCATAAAGGGCGATAAGATAAATCACAGCCAATTCCACCGCCAGCCGATAGTACTTGATATAGTTTACGTCCTTGATATATTCCTTGTACATCTCGGAATTCTCTTTTTCCTTTCGGTATTCTTTGTCTGCTTTCTTATATGGTCCCATTTGCCGGCATGCTCGCAGGGTCAGCAGAAGGTTATCTACAGAATTTTCGATATCCTGCTCGGATGGACACGAGCTATAGGTTTCCACGAATCCTCGCTGCAGGAAGTAGCGAAACCATTCCTCGGCATTTCTTGTAGTGATTCCCCTCACGCAGTCAACCCAATCGCGAAAATCCTGCTTGAAAAAGTTATATTTCGAACCGGTCTTTTCCTCAAGCCGATAGACTTCCTCGTACAGAAAATAATCCTGGAAAACCTCGCACTCACGATGTTTTTTACGATTCCGACCCTCACGGTAATAAGGCCCGGCAACGCTGTTGACGACAGGATGGATGATCTGGTCGGCGGCGATATGCGTCAGGTGACCCGCAATATAAGCGAGCTTTCTCATATCATCATCGTACAGGTTGACCTGACTGTTATCTCTTATGGCATCGCTGAAAATAATCTCGACCAGCTTCAAAGGAAATTCATTAGGCCGGTGAGAGTGCAAATGGTACGACCACCGAGTGACTCCCTTGGCCTGGACAAAACCTTCTTTAAGCATGTCTTTGATGGAGCTGGATAGCCTGTTATAGTAATAAAGATCAGGTCCAAGGCTTCCGAGATTAACGTATGCCTTATAATTCTTACTTCTGGATGCATCGTCAAGCTCGTTTGCAAATTGTTTATATTGGTTAATTCCTTTCGCTTTGAGCGTTTGTAGCGCCTTGTGAGCAATGAGCATATGTGTAATGTTGGATGGCATAGCGTTGCCCTTTCTTTATGTTAATCAACTGTTTGCAAAGTTTATGGAAACAAATGTAAAAAAACAAGAGTCTTTTCTATCCGAGGTGGTGTCTATCGCATTAATACGCGATTAAACCTCTAAGTTGATTGATTTGGATATTGTTTGATGTCGTTTGCTTCTGGAAAAAGGATTGTTTTGATTGTCTTTTTCTGCTTTCATCAAATTAATTCGGCGGCGTTGTCCGAGATCCAGCCTTCGCTGTCGTCTGAGAGCATGATATGGAACCAGCCGGTCCTTTGTTCGAGAAGGTCGAATTCTGTGCCGGCGTGCAGCGGATCCTTGAAGCTCTCCGAATAATTCGGTCCGTCGCCCTGGCGGGCGACGACCTGGTCGGCGGTGATAACGCCGCAGATTGTATTGGCCTGAGACCGGGTTTCCACAATGACCGATGCGAGGAAACTCACCATCAGAATGCTGCAAATCACTGCTGTTGCTACGGCAGCGGCGAATTTGCCGCGCCAAAGCATGAAAATACTGCTGATACAGACAATCGCAAAAAAGATACACGTGATCAGGAACTTTGTCTTAATGGAAAAATCATAATGCCAGAAAAAAAGCGTCTCCAAAATGCGTTTTTCTGTTTTGATTTCTACTGTGTCGATTCTTCTGCTGCGTGCGAAGGCGAGGTTTTTTTGGATATTTGTGTCAGTTTTGTCGAGCCTTTGAGCCCGGCGATAATTCAAAATTGCTCTGCCGATGTCCTCTTTTAGAAAATATGCGTTGCCGAGATTGTAGTATAGTTTCGAGTTTTTTATCCGGCCCTCACTGATTATCTTTTCGTAATTCAGTATCGCTTTTTCGTATAGCTTTTGGGCCTTGTCCGGATCGTTGGTTGTTGTGTTTGCTTCTCTAAAGAACTGATTGGCCTGGGTGAAAAGTGAATAGACTTGTTCTTTTGGCATGGCGCTGCGAACTATCGAAGGAAATGCAAAAATCAAAATGCAAAATGCAAAATTAAGGAAGTCGGCCCAAAGGGCCTCCGTAATTTTGATATTTGATATTTGATTTTTTATTTTTTCAGGGATAGTCATTTTTTACAGCTCTTTTCGATGCAGCGAACAAGCTTGCTCACTTGCCTGATCTTATCAGTGTCGATTTTTATCTCCATCGGAGCGTAGCGCCCGGCTTCAAAGCTGGCTATGATAGCTCTGTATTCATCGGCGCTTTGTGAATCTTTCGTTGCGGCAATAATCGCATCGTAACAGTCATCCGGTGTCAGCGAGCCGGCCGTTTTGTCGAACTTCTCACCGATATATTGTTTCATAATCGATACGAGCTGCTCGTTTTGCTGGATCGTGTCGCGGGCATCTTGCCCGCGATTCGAGGGCGGGACGCCCTCGACACCCAGTTTCTTTAATTGCCCGATAGCTTTGCCGCAGGCCTGCCGGTGTCGTCTGGCTGCGATTTTTTCAGGACTCGTATGTGAGAAAAGCTTGATAAAGAAGCTCGATACAAGCCCGAGCAAAGGCACAGCCCAAATAACTGCATAACCAGGATTGACTAAAGCCGCCAGCGGGGAGAAACTCATGTCGTTCAATGTGTCGAGGTCTTCGTAATTGGCGGAAAGACCTTTTTTGATGGCTTCGATTTCTCTGTTTACCGGCGTGAAATCGGAGCCCTCAAGGTCTGCGTTAGTCAATATCTTCGTCGGCGCCACTTCGAGTTTTATCGGCTCGGTTCGGGCTGTCACGTACCTGCCCTGTTCGGCGTCGAAATATGCCAGCGGAATCGGAGGTATCTCTGTTACCTGATCGTTGTTGGCTCTTATCGTTTGCGTGAAGACTTTGAAGCTGTTGTCGATGGTTGGTGAAGCTTTCTGAGTGGGGATCTTAAAGTTGTTTGCAAGAGCGGATACGTTTTCGAGAGCCGGCCACTGTATCGGTTTAAGGTATTTGCCGCCGCCGATTTTTATAGTAAGAGTAATCGGGTCGCCGACGTTGACTTTTGTCGGCGTCGCCGAGGCTGATATTGTGTATTGTCCGACCAGGCCGTAAAACTGTGCCGGTCTGCCTTCATCCGGCAAGGGCAGGACCTCCAGATCGAGTGGCTCGGAACTAACGCTAAAGCGCCTGTATTGGGTTTGTCCTCCGAAGAAGCTGTCGAAGGGGTCTCGCGACCTGGTCCGCCCGACGGCCACGGCGGCCGAAACCGAAGATGGCTCTAGGGAGATTTTGCCGGAACGCTTCGGTATCAGAACCTTGCTGAATGACAGAAGAATCGATTCTTTGTCGTTATGAACGACCCTGTATTGGCTGGCCATGATGGTCATTCCGGTATGCAGGCGGTAGAGTTTAGCCTGTGGATCCGTGACATCAGTCTCTTCGATATTAAAATCATTGCCGCTGAAGGCAGGGATGTTGAATTGAAAATCACCGATGTTGGCCGAGATATAAAACTTCACAGTTATGATTATTGGCTGGCCGACGTAACATTGTTGCTGGGATAATTCCACCTTGAGATCCAGTTGGTCGGTGGTGCCGGGTTTAATGATGTTGACGGCCACCGGATTCGTCCTGTACGTCTTGCCATCGACTTCGACTGTCAGCGATGGAAGCTGGATCCGCCCAGCCTCGCTCGCAGTCAACGTATACGTTATGATTGTTGTGACGCTCCGTGTTGTTCTGCCATTTATGATATTTAAAGAACTTTGCTTTCTGCTTCCACCGCCTTGGGGATTGTACTGCCGCAGTGGTTGCATATCGACCTTGCCGGCGTTTTCGGATCCCTGAATAATAATGTGGAAATTGAAGCCTTCGCCGACATAGATATCCTTTCCGGACTCGACCTGAGCGGAGACCTGCACCTGCGCCGAAGCGCCGACAGCAAGCGCCGCTGTCACAGCAATAACCAGAGTTATGTATTTTGAATGTTTCATTTTTATATCAATAACGAATCATATATAAATATTGTCATTCGTTACCAGTCTTTTTCGACTTTTTGCCATGGGCCTCTTTGCAGAATCTGCCTTTCTTTTCGCCGGCGCTGTTCCCGATCAAGGATTTCCTGTGCAGTGGTATCGGGAGCGGCCTGTTGCTGCTGCTTCTGTTCTTCCTGCTGTTGTTGTTCTTGTTCCTGTGGTTGATTGGGGTCTTTCGGCTCGTTCGGGTCCTGCCCTGCGTTTTGCTGTTGCTTCTGTTCTTCCTGCTGTTGTTGGTCCTGTGGTTGATTCGGATCTTGCTGCTGGTTTTGTTGCTGCTGTTGCTGGTTCGGATCCTGTGGCTGATTGGGATCCTGCTGTTGCTGCTTGTTAAGCTGGTCGAGAAGGTCTTTGATTGTCAGTCGGGCAACTTCTATGTTCTTTGCCGCCTTTTTGTTTTCAGGCTCAATATCCAGCACGCCTCTCCAGCTACTTATCGCGGTTTTCATATCGTCTATCGCCTTTTGCAGATTAGAGTCTTTCTGTTTGGAACCCTGCTGGAAGTAAGTATTGCCGAGATTGTATTTGGACTTGGCCACAAGTTTCATATCTTTGCTTTCGGCAGCGACTTGGCGATATAAGTCCAAAGCCTTGCTTAGGTCGTCGAGCCGGTAGTAGCTGTTTGCCTGGTTGAATTTCGGTTCCAAAGCACTGGGTGTGTCCACGAGGGCCTGATCGTAACTATTGATTGCCTCGTTGAAATTACCCTGCTGATAGTGTTTATTGCCCTGTGACGTGGAGGTTCTGGCCGAATCGGCAAATGCCGCTTGCATAAGCAACATAACCAGCAATATCTGAAAAACTGTTTTATGTTTTCTTTCGTTCACTTATAAAAGCCTCACAAATAAGCAATACCAATCCCAATGCCACGAATATCTGGAATTTCTCATCGTACTTTAGCATTGTTGTCGATTCAAGCTCGCGTTTTTCTGCCGAGGCAATCAGGCTCTCGTATATCTGGCCCAGGTCCAGGGTCGTCCCCGGCTCGACGGACAAATATTTTCCGCCGTCGGTGACATAAACAATATTCCTCAGCGAATCGCCGCCAAGCTTGGACCAGACTTCCTGGCCCTTGTATTTCAGAAAGGTCTTCTCGCCGTCCGGGCCTGTAATCGGAATACGCGAGCCTTCGTTCTCGTCGCCCAGGCCGATAGCGATTATTCTGATTCCTTCGCCGGCGGCTTTTTCAGCCGCCTGAACCGGGAAACTTTCATAGCCTTCATGCTCTTCGCCGTCCGTAATCAATATGATATCCTTGAATTCCCGGCTTTGTTTGTCGAAAACTTCTTCAGCGGCTTTGCGGATTGCATCACCGATCATTGTGCCGCCCCTGCTGGTGCTTTCTGCGGATATGTCGGCCAAAGCCATTCTCACAAAAGCATAGTCCTGTGTCAGGGGACATTTGACTACACTATTGCCGGCAAATGTGACGATTGCGACGCGGTCGCCGGCCAATGTTTCCAGCAGGTCTGAGATAGCGATTTTAGAGCGTTCGAGCCTGCTCGGCTTAATATCTTCGGCCAGCATTGAACGGGACGTGTCCAGCAGAATACAGATGTCCCGGCCCCGGCGTTTTATCTTCTGGGTCTGCGGGTTCCATTTGGGCTCGGTCAGGGCAACAACAATGCTGACAAACGCCGTAAGCATCAGCAGCGCTTTGAATATCTGTTTTTTCAAGCTGACGCTGTTATTGATTTTCTTGAGCATTTCACTGCTGGCCAGCACTCTCAGCGCCTTAGCCTTTTGCCAGAAACACCAGATGTATACCGGCAGCAAAACCGCCGGTACGGTAAATAAAAACCACAACGCTTTGTCATTCCCCAGATTCATCTGTTTTCCTACGCTCTGTATCTCATGGTATCTTGCGAAATATCGTACAGCTTGCCAGCATTTCAGCGGCCAATAGCATCAGTGCCGCCAACGTCCATGGCCCGAAATGCTCTGCGAACTGGGTGTATTGGACGGACTTTACCTCGGTTTTTTCCAGCTCGTCGATTTTTTCGACGATGCCGCGAAGCGCCTTCGCATCGTCGGCCCTTCCGTAAAATCCACCTGTTTTTTCCGCAATTGCTTCGAGCAGTCTTTCATCGAGCTGTTGACCGGTCGGCATTTTATAATTTCCGAGCGGCGTCTGAATAGTTGTGTAAGCCTGGCCTGAACCGATGCCGATTGTATATATTTTTATGCCCCATTTCTTAGCTAATTCGGCCGATTCGAGGGGATCATACTGGCCGGCATTATTTATACCGTCAGTGAGCAGTATCATCACTTTGCTTTTTATCTTAAAACCACTCTCATCGGTATCCGAAATATTTTCGCCGGAAGATATTAACTGCTGTCTTCTCAGCTTTATTTCCTCTTCGGCCTTTTGCAATCTGGCCGCACCGAGGGCTATTGCATCGCCAATGGCAGTGCCGTCTTCGCTGCGTATCTTGACAATCTCCGTTTTATTCAGGAACTCGGTAAGCACATTGTGGCTGTGTACGAGGGGACATTTCGTATCGGCATACCGGGCAAAGCTTATCAGGCCTATCAGATCGCTGCTTCTGCCCTTTAAATCCTTTTTATCGCCTTCGATGAAATCAGATAATACCTTCTTTACGACTTCCAGGCGGTTGAGCTTGTCTCCATAGTAATCCATTTCGGTTTGCATGCTGCCGGATCGGTCGACGACGGCCTCGATAGCGACGCCTTCGGTGGAGATTTCCGAGAGGACCGTTCCCTTTCTCGGGCGCGCCAGAGCCACGATTAGCAGCGCCATACAAAGCAGCCTTCCAATCGTCAGCAGCGGCCTGAATCGAATCCTCCACGAAATCAGGCAATTTTTCATATCTACCAGGCTCGGGAATCTTACTGCCGCCGTACCTTTTCTGCGCAGTATCAGGTATGCCATAACAGGCAGGACTGAAAGTAAAATTAGTGCCCATGGTGAATATAACTGCATTTATGTGCTCCCAACCATAATGGTTTCTTCAGAGGCGGTCATATCCGTGACATCGACCTTTCGCTCATCTGATTTGGTTCTCTCGATAAAATCTTTGACCAGATCGAAAGTTTCCTGAATCTGCTGCGTCGTCGGATTGTGTTTGGCGAATTTCACAAGATCGCAATGCCGGAGGAATTCTCCGAGTCTCTGTTTTTCAACGCCCGGTAAAATATCGGTGTTCGCAAGTTCGGCAAGGAATTCCTCGGTAGTTCTTTCCGGTGCCCTGAGGCTGAAGCGGTGCTCGATGTAATGCCTGAGAATGTCGCTGATTCGTTCGTAGAATTCTTTGATTCTGCCTGCGCCAATGAGGTCCTCATTAACCAGCACTCGCAGCCGTTCGTATGCGAGCTCGTGTGCCGGCTTGAAAATTCTGACGAGTTCCTTTACTCGTTTGCGTCTTAAATACAGCCACAGACCGGCAGCGGCAACGACGGCAACCACACTCAGTGCCCAAAGCCATGTAAAAGAGGTCGGCTTAGGCATGTCCACGACACCTTCGATATCTTCAATCTTTAATTCGGCCCGCTGCTCGCCAAGCAATGAAGTCACTTCGATATCGATTGGCTCGGTCGTCAGCTCGTATTTTTTCTCTTCCGTACTGTTGACATCGTAGAACTCGAATGTGAATGCCGGTATGGGATATGTGCCGGATAGAAAAGGTTCGAGACGATACTGGTATGTACTGACAACACGGTCATTCGGATCGAGCTTGTCACCCAGATTGTCCCAGTCGACAATCCCAAAGCTCTCCAGCACTTTATCGACCTTCGGCATCCGGACTTCGTAGCCCGGCTCGATGGCAGCTTCAAGCTCCAGCAGGACAGTTCCGGCAATTGTCATTGTGGCCTTGTCTGTCCGGACATGAACAGTAAGAGGTCCCCTCTCGTAATCTTTGTCGATTTCGAATTTTCCTGTGCCGGCTTTCCTGTCCGGACTCTTCCCGCAACCGGCGCACAGCAAGAGCACACCGCAGCAGAGCAGCATGTATAAGATGATACGGTTTTTTACTGAGTTCCTTATCATTTTATTTATTTTGGTGCTCCGGCAGAACTATCCTGCGATTCGCCTGCACCACTGAATTCGGATGTGTGTATAATGACGTTATGTTTGTCCATCATTTGTTCGATGTAGCTGCTCTGTACATCCTGGCGTTTCTGGTTGGCAAGCATTGATATGACCTGCTGACTGACTTCATCGAGCGTTTTCTGCCGTTCGGGCGTAATCGTATCTACTTTGACAATTTCCCAGCCCTTTTCTGTCTCGAAAGGCTCTTCTAAAATTTTTGCCGGCCCAGCAACGAATATTTTCTTGTTAAGCTCTTCGTATGCCCCGATTCCGGCCACATAGGAGCCTTCTTGTGTTTCGGTTTCGATCCTGCCGGCCTTTTCTTTGGTGCTTTCGTCTTTCGAGAATTGTTTTGCCATCTCGCCGAAATCTTCGCCGTTTTTGATCTGTCCGATCAACTCATTCGCCTGCTGCTTATCTTCGAGAAGGATGTGACTTATTGTTGCCCTGGCCGGTTCGATAAATTTATCTTTATTGGCCGCGTAGTATGTTTGAACATCAGTCTCTGTAATGTTGATTTTGCTTGCAAGCTCTCTGTTAATTTGAAGCTGGCTCAGAGCGCCGCGTGTCAAATGGTCGATTAGCTTTTTAGCTTCCGGTTTTTCCGCTAATTCCTCTTCCAGGGCCTGCCGGTATAAAACTTCCTGTGCCAGCCACATTTGCAGGTACTGCTGTTTTGCCTGCGGATTTTTGTATTGCTGAAGCATCTTTTTCTTCTGCTCGCCGAATTGCTCGGGCGTCATGAACGCCGCCATTGGTTCAAGCTGGTTCTCGATCTCGTTCTCGATAAAGCCGTCAAGGTCTGCCTCGGTTATTTTCTCAGCGCCTATTTCGGCGACGATTTTGGCGCCCGCTGCCGGGGCCGCTTCGAGGCTTGTTCGATCCATCAATTCGTATCGCAGGGCAGAGAACTTGCCGAGCTTCTCAAAGCAGTTCCTGATATGGGCGTTGATCTGGGGCTTTAGCTCACTAAGTTCTGCTACAATTTCGCTGCGGTAGAAATATTCAATCGCTTGGTCGTATTGGTTCGCTTTCTCCAGCAGCGTGCCGATCTGAAAGAACGTTCTGGCGCGCTGGGCATCGGTTAATTTGTCCGCGGCAAGATAATCCTGCCAGAGGTTTGCTGCTCTGATATGGAGATTTCGCTGGGCGAGCTTGCCTGCCAGTTCTTTGGTCTGTTCGGCCGATAGTGAGTAGCTCGCTGCATCGGGCACCTGATTATCTTTGGCCGGTCGCAGGGCCATATTTGTCGCCGACAATCCGATGAGAACCAGAAGCAGTACAATGATTATCGAATTGGTAATAGAACTTTTCTTTTCTTTCTCAGGGAGCGAAAAATTCAGTTTTTCTTCCATAATTTTAACTCCTGTAGCCTTTTAATGCCGCCGATGTCGCATGTGGAAAAAACGAACCAGGTCCTGTATGTATGGCTTGTCCGTATTGATATTGATGCAGTCGACATTAATCGTTCGCAGCATGTTTTTCAGTTCATCGAATCGTTTTGCGCTGGTGCTGCTGTACTGGTTTCTGAATCTCCTGCTGGAAGTGTCTATAAGAATAGTCTGCCCGGTCTCGGCGTCAGCAAATTCAATGAGTCCTACCGGCGGAAGTGCGATCTCGGCCCGGTCGCGTACCGATACGGCGATGACATCGTGGCGCTTGTTCAGAAGGCTCAAAGGTTTCTTGAAATCGGTTTCTATAAAATCGGACACCAGAAACACGGTTGCTCTTTTGCGTATTACCTTGGCGAGATAATCCAGGGCCTGGGGAATATTGGTCCGCCGCTTTGGCATTTTGAAATAAAGCAGCTCGCGAATCAGCCTTAACATGTGGCGGAGTCCCTTTTTCGGAGGGATATACAGCTCGATGCGGTCGGTGAAGATAAGCAAGCCCACCTTATCGTTGTTCTTGGCCGCCGCGAATGCCAGCACGGCACAGAACTCGGCGGCCAGCTCGTTTTTCATCTTGTTGACAGTCCCGAAATCTCCCGAAGCACTCAGATCAACAGCGAACATAACCGTCATCTCGCGTTCTTCGACGAATCGCTTTATGTAAGGCTTGCCAGTTCGTGCCGTCACGTTCCAGTCAATCGTGCGTATGTCGTCGCCCGGCGTGTATTCGCGGACTTCGTCGAACTGCATCCCCCGGCCTTTGAAAACACTCTCGTACTGGCCGGCAAAGCTGGCGTTCACCGCACGAGATGTGTAAATCTGAATTTGCCTGATCTTTTTTATTAATTCCTTCGGTATCATTGTGGCGGTTCTTATGGAACTTCGATACTGTCGAAAATTGTCTTGATGATATCTTCGCTCGTTTTGTCTTCGGCCTCGGCTTCGTAGCTGACAATGACTCGGTGTCGCAGGACATCGGGACCGATGCTCTTGACGTCCTGCGGAGTAACATAACCCCTTTGCTGGACAAACGCGTGTGCCTTAGCAGCGATCGCAAGATAAATTGTCGCTCTTGGTGAGGCGCCATAGTTTATGAAATTGGCCATTTCTATGCCGTACTTGTCAGGCTCTCTGGTGGCGCAGACAATGTCGACTATGTAATCTTTTATCTTCTCATCTATATATATCTCATCGACGACGTTTCTGACCTGGGAAATATCTTCGGGACTTATTACTGCTTTTATATCAAACTGAATATTAGTCGCAGCCATTCTGTCAAGAATCTGCCGCTCTTCGCCCTTGTCAGGATAATCAATTTTGAGCTTCAGCATAAAGCGGTCTAATTGTGCCTCCGGGAGCGGATAAGTTCCCTCCTGCTCGATTGGATTTTGCGTGGCCAGCACCAGAAACGGACTTGGTACGGGAAAGGTTTCATCGCCGATGGTGACCTGTCTTTCCTGCATTGCTTCGAGCAGGGCGCTTTGGACTTTGGCCGGTGCCCTGTTGATTTCGTCGGCTAAGATAATGTTAGCGAAAATCGGACCTTTGCGGGTTTGAAATTCGCCGTCTGACTGTCGATAGATTTGCGTGCCGATCAGGTCGGCCGGCAGCAAATCGGGAGTAAACTGAATTCTCTTGAAATCGGCGTTAATAGCACGAGATAGAATCGTCACAGCCATCGTTTTGGCCAGGCCCGGCACTCCTTCCAGCAATATGTGCCCGTTAGCCAGCAGTCCTATCAGCATGCGTTCGAGCATGTAACGCTGGCCGACTATGACTTTGTCCATTTCTGTGAAAAGTGCCCGTACGAACTCACTTTTCTGCTTTACTAACTCTCCGATTTGCTTGACATCTGTTGTCATAAGGATTTCTCCTTTAAAATCTTATCTTGAAGTCCAATACATTCCCTAATTCTGTGCCCGATTGAAAAAATGGGCTTTTGAACACTTAAAACATGTACCTGTTTTTTACGGTTTATCCCTGTAAAAAGTTCGTATTATGCAAAAAAAAACTGCAAAATTCAAGGCTTGAAATATTTGTATTAAAGCAAGGTTTCGATCAGCCCTTATATGGATGCTTCCAGGGCTTACGATAATCACGCTGCAGCAGTTTTGCGGCCCTGGAATTGCCGGTTATTGTCTGAGAGGCATTATCCCAGTAAATCTTGCTCTCTACATCGTAGGCGATCATAGCCAGTTTTACAGTAGAAGTGGAATAAAATCCCTCTTCAGTCGTGCATGGAGGCTGTTTACGGGTTTTTATGGCTTCGAGGAATTCGGCCATGTGCTCTTTGCCCATGTCGGCCGAGATCTCGTTCACTTTGTGTGGTTCGTTTTTGCCCTTCGGAATGATAATCCATTTTCTGTCGGTTACAAAAACAGTCTCCTTTTCCCCGTAGAAGAAGATGCCGTTTGAAACCTCGGGATTGTACTCCTGTGCTCCCCAGCAGCGATGACGCCAGATTACAGGGCAGGCATCGAAATCGAAATGGGCAGTCAGTATATCGGGCGTGGTAATTTTGTCTTTGAAATAGTAAATTCCGCCGGCAGCCTGTACCGACCGTGGCATGGTCTGATCCAAAATCCAGCGGGTAGCGTCGATCAGATGGATGCCCCAGTCGACCAAGTGGCCGTGTCCTGATTCTTTTTCGAGCCTCCATGCGAAGTGACCGATTTGCGGGCAATACGGGAGCATGGGCCCGGGCCCGCACCACAGGTCCCAATCTAAAGATTCCGGTGGGTCCTGCACAGTAGTGTCACGTATGCCGGCGGTGTAATGAATTTGCGCCTCGGCCTGGATGACTCGGCCTATGTTGCCTTGTTGAATATACTGCCGGGCCTGTTGAATTGCCTTGCTCTTGCGGCGCTGAAAGCCGATTTGCACTATTCGGCCGTGCTTCTTTGCCGCTGCAACCATTGCCTTGCCCTCGTTTATGTCGTAGGACAGCGGCTTCTCGCAGTATATATCGAGACCTTTTTCCAGAGCGGCGATAAACATAAGGGCGTGCCAATGGGGCGGTGTAGCAATAATCACGGCTTCTAATCCCGGAGTATCGAGAAGCCTCTCGTAGGATTTAAATGTTTTGGGCCGCGAGCCCTGCATCTTCTCAACTGTGTTTGCGGTTTTATCAAGATGCTCACTGTCAATATCGCACAGGGCAACGATTTCCACGCCGCCAACTTTGAAAGCTGCTCTTATATTTGACATGCCATATCCGCCGCAGCCTATCAGGCCTGTTTTCAGTTTAGGTTTTCCTGTATTGGAAGCCCCGCTAAGCATTGTTGTCATGGCCACGGTACCGGCCACTGTCGAACCAATGAATTTCCGCCTGTTCATCTTTTCCATTGCAAATGTCCCTTCTGCCTAAATCCGGCATATAATGAATATTTTTATCCGTATCAATGAATTTAATTATAGATTATAATACTTGCTTGAATGAGATGTAAGTCTATAAATTGATTGCTATTATTTGTTTTGTTGGATTGAATAACTTGGTAGCTTGTTAAATACGATCGAGTAAATGCTGAAGGGAGTAAGATCATGTTAAAATTAGGTATGCACGTAGATAATTGGCGGCACTTCGATGTTTCTTATGAGGTGCCGTGTCAGGTAGCAAAAGACCACGATATTGAGTATGTTGAGTTCGGGACTATCGATGGCGACTATTTCGTTCAGGCATTGGGATATAATCCGCATATTCCGCTTCACTCCGATCCGCTTAAGCTGAAAAGCTACCTGGACTCGCTCGGGTTGAAGGTATCGGAGCTCGATGCGGCGTATCCTATGTCATGCCCTGAAGGCCAGTATCGGGGTATCGGATACACGATTCGGACCATCCAGTTCGCCAAGGCTATCGGGTGCCCGTGTGTTGATACGACCGACGGAGGCCGCAAGCCGGAGGGATATACTGATGAAGAAGTAATGGTGCTTATGAAGCAATACTATCGCGTCGTGCTGGACTGGGCGCAGAGGTATGACATCATAATAAATGTGGAGCCGCACGGCCCTTACACGACGAATCCTGACACCATGGAGCAAATCCTGAGCTTCTACGATTCGCCGTACCTGAGGATGAATTTCGATACCGGCAATACTTTCATTGCCGGCCAGGATCCGGTGAAGTTCCTTAAGCGGTTCCGTGACAAGGTTTCACATTGCCATATCAAGGACGTCAGCGCCGAGCTTGCCGAAGCAGTACGCGGCGGACAGACGGGTATTGCCTCGTCTGTGGTGAGTATAGGCGAAGGAGTCAATGCCGAAAATATAGCCGGGTGTATAGAACTGCTGAAAGAGATGAATTGGGATGGCGTTCTCTCCATAGAATGTGAGGCGGCCCCCGGCAAGGTCGAGCAAAGTATTGAGTGGCTACGAAAGGAAATCGCCAGGTAAAACATGATATCTTCTGGAAGTCCTTATTAAACTTTACAATCGCTCCTGAAAAGTATACAATAACAATACTCTGAAAAAAATAGACTTAAAGACATAAGGACATAAAACATGAAAAATTGGGTGATATTGGTTTTATTGGGCATGTTCCTGGCTACCGCGATGGCTGGTTGCAGGAAGGGCGGGTGAGGTTCCTCAGCCGCGTGCGGCGCACATGTTGTGCGCTCTGAAAAGACTTTCCAGAATGATTCCAGCAACATTTTCGACTATCCGGTCGAACTTCAAGAAATATTCCTGAAAACATCTTCGACATAAACTAAGATTTTATATCAGGAATATTTTAGCCCGACTGCCTTTCAATTTTTCAATACAAAGACGAAAGTCGGATCGAGAGGATATCGGCCGAACCGCTCGCCGTAAATCGCAAGTCCTCCCGGCAGCGCTTCGTCGACCTCCAGCCTCAACACTATTTCTTTTTCAGCCGCTGCTTCCTGTAAAACTGATTTTGGAATATGGGCATTGACCAGGTAGCCGTATGAGCCGGCTTCTCGCAGTTTCCTGTCGCGTTTCTGGCTGTTCCAGGAAAGTATGCCGCGATGGTCTGCCGGATCGTCGGAAAGGTCAAATACTCCAACACTTTGTCCGGCGACGCGTATGCGAACGGCGCTTGGGAAGCGAGTCTCATCGGTCATCGGGTAAGAATTCGGATTCGAACTGGGATCGTGTGTTCCCTTGCCCCGCATGAAATCGCCTCCCTGTGTCTGGGCGCCTTCTATGTCCTTGCCGAAAAGCTGCTTTGCGGAGACCTCGACACAGAAGCTCGCTTCAGCAATGTCCTCTACCTTCAGACCGGCGGGCCACGGCAGAGAATATTCGAAATATCCCGCTCCGGCACCATTTACTTTCAGTCCGTCGAGTACGTTCCATTGTTTCAGTGACCATTCGGTTTTTCTGAAACTATTGGGAGCAAAACGAACGACTTTGATTCTTTCGGAATTCGAGGTGATTGTCTCTTCGCGGGGTGATTTGTCGTTCGATACCAGATACGTCGTAAAGTTGCGATGCAGGACTTTTCCTGATTTGTCTTCCAAAGCCAGGCTCAGGATAGCCAGTGCCGTCTTGTCGGGCATTGTCACCGGGATTGGTTTTAGCTCCTTATTCATCCATGGACTGTAAGGAACAGTTTGTTCATATTGTGAGTAGGTTTCCCGGCGTCCGAATGTATCCCAGCCGAACAATTCAGCTTTCAGCATCAAATCCTCGCTGACCTCTGCATCCGTCATGAAAGATGCATAAAGGGGTACCTCAATATTCTCGTTTGGTTTGACGTTCCGGCAAAGCTCTCTTTCCGAAGCCAGATAGAATTGGCCGTGCAAATCTCTCAGACTCATACCCTCGATTAGATCGGGCATACCGGTGTACTTATCCGAACGGTCATACTTGTAGTAGCCGTTCCATTCGTTGATGACATCGTGGTGCTCGGTGTACAGCCAGCCGCAAATCTTCGGATGTCGTCGGAATTCGTTCATCATAATATGATAGTCCCAGCTCCAGTCGACGTCACCGGCACTTCCTTCGTAGCCCCAGACGTTGCCGCACTCGCTGTTGAACATTGGCTGGTTACCCTGACTGCGTCCGCCGATGTAGTTCCACTTCGATCCCGGATACGTATCACGAGTAATCTGGTCCAGTCGCTGGCGCCAGGCATAACCGGGCAAATAAGCGTGCCAGGTATTGATATCAGTGGCGACGTGGTCATTGTTGCAGGGCGAGTTGTCTTCGACCAGGCGCGTAGGATCGAGCTTCTTGGTCAATTTATAAATTGATTCCACCCATTCCTGAGTTTCCGGAGTGTAGCCCTTTCTTCCCGTTTTCAGTCCCCAGGTCTCGTTGAAGTTCACCCAGGAAAATATTGCTGGGTGGTTATAATCCCGGCGGACCATGCCCCGCAGCGCGGTTTCGGTCTCCTGTCGCATTTTTGCATCGGGTGGTCCCCAGCTGTTCGGGACATCGGCCATAATCAGGACTCCGAGCCGGTCGGCCCAGTACAGTTTTCGCGGCACTTCGACCTTGATGTGAATGCGCTGGCCGTTCAGGCCGATGCGTCGGCTGCGCAATATCTCGTCCCGCATGAAATCGTCACTGGGGAAAGTATAATAGCCATCAGGATGATAGGCCTGATCCAGCGCCAACTGCAGGTATACCGGCTTGCCATTCAGAGCAATGTATGGAAAATCCGTACCGGGAAGTTTAACAACGCTGATTTTTCTCATGCCGAAGTATGTGGAGACATGATCTTCGTCTTCATCGGGCCCGAGCAGCACAGCTTCAACTTGGTAAAGATACGGATCTTCCAGCGACCACAAACGTTGCTTTTCAATGTTTACTTCGAACTCTAGCGCCCTTGTTCCTTTACGAACTATTCGGCCAATGTTCGGATCCGCCAGGTCATGTGGCTGGAATTTAAGTTTAAAAATCATATCCTTCTGAACAGGTTTGTTAAGAAAAACACTGACTGTGACTTTGCTGTTGTCGATATCAGGTGTGAAGTGGATCGTGTCAAGGGCCACCGAAGGGCGGGATTCCAGATAGACGGTTTGCCATATCCCGGCAGCTCGACCGTAGCCCTGTTTGCCTTCTAACTTGAATCTATGAGGAGTATCATCGACCCGCAAAACTAGTTTATGAGTTTCTCCCTTCTTTACATATGGCGTAAGATCGAACTCAAAAGGAGTGTAACCGCCCTGGTAATCGCCCAGCAGATTTCCGTCAAGCCATGTGGTTGTGTGCCAATCGGAAGCGCCTATTACCAGAAAGATCCGTTGTCCCACCCATGATTCGGGAACGGTTATCGAGCGGGCATACCAGCCGATGTCCGCCTTGTCTTCTACTCCGGAGAGTTTCGAGCCCCAGGGAAAAGGAACCATAATAGTATCAGGGAATTCAGTGCCGGTCTTGAACCATTGCTGCTTCTGTCCTGCGTTCTCTTTGTCGAAGCGGAATTGCCAGGGGCCGTTGAGATTGAGCCACTGCTGTCTCTGAAAGTCGGGGCGCGGATGTTCCGGCAGCGGAATGTTTTCGCTGCTGAACATTTGGCCCCCTACGAGACTTCCGCTGCAGCTCAGTAAAACCAGCACTAATAAAATGTGCATTTTGTTTGATATTGATTCCATAATTTTTTACCTTTCAATAAGTGTCCTTTTTGTCTATTTTAGCAGGTTTTCCAATAGAAACAGCCCGCTTTTACCGGGCGCTACGATGTCTATGTCACCGTCTGCGTCTATATCCTGGGCGGCCGTGCTGATGCCTAAGCCGACCTTGCCGCCTTCGTGTATTATATGACGCTGCCATTGTTGTTCTTTACGGTCAAATTTATAGTAATACACACACGGCGGATCATTGCCTCCGGGATCATTGCCGTTGTGCGCGTGTACGCGTTTGCCTGTGATAAGCTCCTCGCTGCCGTCGTTGTCGAGGTCCGCCAGTATCAAAAAGTGAGGCTGCGACCAGGAATCGTCGATAAGATGCTTTTGCCATGAGCGGCTGGTGCCGGATGTGCCTTGCTGGAGCCAGTAGAGCCCGTAATTGTGTCCCATTCCCCATATTATATCGCCATCCCCGTCAGCATCGACATCGTGCGCGAGTATGGGAATACTGGCATGGCCGAGATCGAAGTCGGCGTGCCACCGCCATGACTCGTCGGTGTTTTGGGTTTGTTCGAGCCAGCCGTTGGGAGTGATTATGTCGCACCGGCCGTCCCCGTTGACGTCACCGGCCCCGATGCCGTGTGTGGCGGCTTGCTGCGGCAACTGATGCTTGGTCCATTTCACACCGTGCAGTGCTGCCTTGTCCCGGCTGAATTCGTACCATGCAGCCTGACTCATAATGTTGGGCAGAACATCGAGCTGCCCGTCGCCGCTGATATCGACGGCCATTGCTGTTTCGATATTGCCCGGCGTGTCGATGTCGATAGCTTCGAACTGACCGCCAGCCCGGCCGGGATTGCGAAGCCAGAAAAGCTTTTTATTGTGCCATGCGGCATCGGCGATGTCGGTCCAGCCGTCGCCGTCGATATCCATTGGAAGATTGGCAAAATCATAATAATAATTACCCTCTTCAGGCACATCGCGCACAACGTGCTTTGTCCACGCCGGAGCTTCGTACCAGAATCCTCCGCAGAAAATATCGAGCTTGCCGTCGCGATTGACATCGGTTATACCGGCTGCTTCGAAGCGGGAATCTGCGTTGATTACGTGCAGGCGAAAGCCTTCGCCGACTTTAGGTGATTCGCCGGGGGCCGGCAGCTTTGCTTGTTTAACTACCGTCTCGGTCACGGGCGCAGGTTTGAATGTACTGACAGGAGGTGCGGCGCCGGTTTGGGATTTGATGCGTAAATCTTCGATGGCAAGGCCGTCCGGGCCGACGATACGAGTGCACGCCGACCAGCCACCGCCGCCCTGGGTGATTTTAAGCAGCAGTTCGTTTGGACCTTGTTTCAGTTTGATGGGTGCCATATCCTGGTCAACAATCTGGCCGCGGTCAACGTTGTTACTGTGAACCTCAGTACCGTTCAGCCATGCCTTGATGCCGTCATCGCTGCCCATCAAGAGAATTGCGTCAGTGGTCTCCGGGGCAATGATTTCTGCCTTGAGATAGGCTACACAATCGGTTTGGTTGGGAAAACATCCCATCAGATTAATGGTGTCACCCGCCGGGGCAGCGTACCATTTTGCAGATTCGCCCGGTTTTTCAGGCCCGAAAGGAATATCGAAAACTGCAATCGCGCCAACAACTCCCTTTTGACGATAAGGACCACACACAAGCCAGTCTCGAATGAAAGGGCCTCCGGCCGCCGGCTTGACCCTCAAGGCCCAGGCTCGCTTGACGATGGCCGGCAATTTGCTGTGTGCCAGAACCTTGGTAGCCACTTTGTCGGCGAGTTGCGGATTGGTGTCAGCAAGGGATTCGACTATACTTATGGCGGCGAAACCGGCTTCATTAACGAGTTCCGGATCATCCAGATATTGCAGCGACATTTCAAGTGACTCATCCATCGAAATCCGGCCTAATTGACTCAAAGCCATTTTTTTCTCTTCCGTTCGGGTGGCTAATGAAAGGGCTTGTCGTATAAGCACCAGACGCGCGGAAAGATCAGGTTCACGACCGGCCACTGTAATGCCTCCGCGCAACGCGAGAATACGTAATGATGGATCAGTATTAGTACGTGCTATTTCGAAAAGTTTATCTGCCGGTTCGGAGTTGGGCCATTGTGTCAGTAAACGAATGGATTCGCGTACGAGTTGTACATCGCTGCTTTGGGTGGACTTTAACATCTCGGTTAGGGCCGTAGAAGTAGCAAGCTCTAAAAGCAGCGGCAGAGCATAACGACGCTCCGAAGCCGGCAGACGATTCATTGCCGCGATGACCTGCTGGCTGGTCTGATCCTTGTCGACAGTTGTCTGACAAACGGCAACAAGTGCCTTAAGCACCGCGTTACGGTCGGAATTGGATCTTGGTTTGACAATAATATCGAGAAGCGGCAGAAGAGTATCGGTCACAGCCAGGTTGCGCAATGACTCAAGCGCGGCAAGACGGATAGTTTCTTCCTGTGCATTTGCATATTTTAACAGCATCGGCGCGGCCGTAGTGTCACTGCGTTTGCCCAGCGCAAGAAGCAGCTCGGCCTTTTCCGGCGTATCGGCCTGTTTGATATTTGCCAGAATAGCCTGGCGAACACCCGGGCCGTGTATGCGCGCCAGCGTGTCCTGGGCCGCTCGGCGTTCGGCAGGTTCGCCCCTGGCTGCCGCTTTCGCAACCGCCGGTATCATGGATGTGTCACTCGTATCGGCCAGGGCCTGCCAGGTGTCTGCCCTGACCTGGGGGTATAAACTTTTACTTGCGGTGCGGATTGTAGGAAGGGCTTCGGGGCCGAATTTAAGGTGCCCGGCCATCACGGCCCGCTGGGCCTGGGCGGCAAGGTAGTCCCACTTTGCGAGACAGGCCTTGATTACTTGTTCGTCATTTGTTTCCCTCACCAGTTTGACAGCGGCAAGCCGGAGTTGCTCATCGTCACCTCTGAGAGCTTCGACGATAAATTTCGGGCGTTGATCGTCGCTGGACAAAACCAATCCGCGCCAGGCGGCGGTACGGATAGCGGTTGGAACATCGGCATCGAACAAATCGCCATAGAGCGCCGCGGCGCCTGAATCATCGCCCGCGCGCAGACGGTTTTCTGCACAGCCCAGCAGCGATTCGGTCACCGCGAGGCGGACTTCGGGATTCGAGTTCTTGCGGGCCGCGATCAACGCAGCAACAGCTTTCTCGCCTCCTATCCTTCCCAGTGCAGAGGCGGCTGCCTTTGCTATCTCAGGGTCGGCATCCGATATTAACGGCACGAGCAACGGCACCGATTCGACATCGCGGCGCCAACCGAGTGAATTGATTATTCCTGCTTTGTTCAGCCCGGAGGTTTTATTGAGAGATTCACGCAGCGCAGCGCCTGCTTCGGGGCCTGGAATGCCATCCAGTGCGTACCGGGCGGCATGACCAACACGCTCTTGGCCCAGCAACGCGGCCAGGGCCGGAACGGACTGGACAGTGCCATAGATTCTCAACTGCTGGCACGCAGCGCATTTTTCAACTGCACCGGCCGAAGATTGCAGGATTCCAATTAGTTCTTGTTCACCGGCAGCATGTACGGTACAGGCTGAAACAGTTATCAATACGATAAGCATGATAAGATTGCAAAAATGGGTTTTCATAAGCTTCCTTTACTGTCATCAGATAAAATCTTCATTGATGGTTAGTTTAGAGACACCAAGGCGCGCGTGGAGTATAGGAAAGAAGGCGATTCGCGGTTTCGTCTGCGGCAAATTCAAGCGTCGCCGGATTCCAATGAACGTCGCGTTTTAAAGCCAGCGAAATACCGCCGATCAGGATAGCATTCATGGTGTAAGCGGCGGCCTCGGGATTACAGATAGTCTGCCTGCGCGTGCGGATACATTCGAGGAAATTCTCCGAGTGACTATCGGCGTGATACACGCGTTTATCATCGGGCCGAAGCGCTTCGGTGAGAATACTCGCAGGATATGATACAATATTGCTGCGATCCACGGCGATGCGTCCGGCCGTGCCGACAAAGCAGGCGCCGCCCTCGCCGCCCACCGGCTCTCCGGGATAAGCGGCTGAATGAACGATGACTCCGTTTTTATAGTGGTAATGAACGTTGCCCTTATCGTACTCTACATCAATCGGGGCTTTGACATCGGGATTCACTGTCCATTGAATAATATCGTAGTGGTGAGGGCTCCAGTTGACATCGCCGACGAACAGGCCGGACAACGTATGTCCGGCTTCACCACCAAACGGTCTCCATGGCAATGGCCCGAGCCAGAGGTCCCAGTCAAATCCATCCGGTACTGCCACTGATCTATCTGAGGTCCAGGCAGTCGGCACAAATGCACCCGGATGACGGTAAGCATAAACTTCCTTGAGCTGGCCGATACGGCCGTTGCGGACAAGCTCACAGGCCTGGCGAAACTTGCCGTCGTATTCCGAGCGTTGCTGCATGCCGGCCTGGTAAATACGGCCGTAAGAACGTGCCGTTTGGACCAAGCATTGAGTTTCTCGTACCGTAATGGCGATGGGCTTTTCGCAGTAGACTTCTTTGCCCGAGCGCAGCGCCATGATGGCCATAGGAGCAGCCCAATGATAGGGCAGCGCGAGCAATACGGCATCGATGTCAGTACGAGCGAGAACTTCCCGGAAATCATTGTATGCTTGCACACCATCGTAGTTAGGCTTCCCGAATTGCTCGGCGTATATCTGGTTGCACCGTTTCCAGGCATGTGTGCGACGTTCACGGCGTACGTCGCAAACAGCCATGACCTGTACGTCGTCGCGGGCGATATACCCCCCTGGAACATACGTCCATGCACCGCCGAGGAGATGTCCGGTGCCCTGGCCACCCAAGCCGATGAATCCCATGTTAACACGTTCGCTCGGAGCTGTGCGGCGTTTGCCCCCCGCACCAAGAGCCGAAGATGTAATCACATAAGGAACTGCGACAGCCGAAGCCGCCGCTCTTAGAAATGTTCGACGTGTAATTTCTTTGTACTGCATATGAGTGCCCTCTCAAGGAACTTTTTTTGATGCTCGATACTCGTCGAGAATCGATCTGTAGCGTTAGAATACCAGATTTTGTTGCCGAAAGCATGTGTTTTTTCGTGTGTATATTTAGAACGCAGCCTGCGGGTGGTCGTCGCTTACAGCTTGGAGATCCGCTGCAAGTGCGTTTGATTCGACCTGCTCGACGGTTTTGCATCCCGGTATAACACAAGTTACAGCCGGGTGTTGCAGACACCATGCCAGGGCCCAATGGGCCATCGGCACGCCCTGGGGAACTTCGTTCTTAAAGTTTGCTACTTCTCTATAAATTTCCTGCCGTTCATCCTGGTCATGCCAGGAGCTGCGGACGTCCGTGCCGGCAAACTTCGAATCTTCATTGTATTTGCCGCTCAGAAATCCGCTTGCCAGTGGTACTCTTGCCAGCACGCCCAGGTTCTGCCGGATGCACGAGTCAAAGATTTTTCCTTCTGGCTTTCGATCGACCCGATTGTAAACAGCCTGGATTGCCCCTGCTCCTGCATCGGATGCCCTCTCGACCTGATAAAAGCTGTCGTGCTTTTTGCTTATCGATATCCCCAGATGGCGAATCTTACCTGCTTCAACCTGCTTTTGCAGCATTTCCCATAATCCCGGCGTGTCGAACATTTCATCGTTTCCGCTATGGAACTGATAAAGGTCGATATAATCGGTCTGCAGTGCCCTTAGCGAATCTTCAAGCTGCTTTTGAACCTGGTCTGGTCCGAAAAGATTTTCCCGCTTGAAGTTCGGCATGAATTTATGGCCGAACTTGGTGGAGATGACCCACTTTTGGCGCCGACCTTTGAGGGCATGACCAATCGGCTCTTCCGAAAGATGGTCCCCATAGCACTCTGCGGAATCAATCAGATTTATGCCCAGTTCAATTCCTTTATTGATCATCGCATGGACCTCGGCCTGCTCGAAATTCTTGCCCCACTCCCAGCCGAGCTACCAGGTTCCAATGCCGATAACCGAGACTCTCATTCCCGTCTTACCCAACTGGCGATATTTCACAACCTTATCTCCGTATTAAGATTTGTTCTTCAATTTTAATATCATTTTATTCTGTGCAGGAACTTCGCCACGTGCCGGCGTGTATCCTCGATGGTGCGTACGTCCGGCGGTATTTTCGTCAGAAAGTCCCGGCATGCATTGACGTATTCCGGATCAGCCAGATAGTGCTTTGCATTTTCATCGAGTGTTCTTTTATCATTTGCATGAAAAATCAATTTGTGCTTGGATGAACCGTCGCTGGAGTAAACCTCTTCTATCCAGCGCTTGGCCTTGAGATAACCATTCTCTATGCGCAGAAAAATGAGCAGTTCGAACTTGTTGAAATACTTGTTTGGAACGCTGTTGGTTTCGCATATTTGCTCTCTTGCCTGCTTAGGATTATCCGCGTGCAGGTTCGTGGCGAGCATATGCCCGTGCTCGGACAATCCGCAATAGGCCCTCAATGCATTAGCCCATAAATAAGCAAAGTAATACCCTGAGCCGATTTCATGGCATACGTAGCAGGCACGGGGTGAGGTGTTGGCATTTGCCGCCTCATAAACAGCTTCGGGTGTTGCGGCAATCAACGCGACATCTACCGGCACGAAATTCAGCAGGGCACACATTACTGTCGTCTTTCCCGCTCCTCCCGGCACCGAACCTACCATGAAAGATGAGCCGGTGCTGATGCGGGCCATCAGGTAAGAAGCCATATCCCGATCCAGAGTTCCCGCTGAAAGCAAATCGAAAACCGACAACATCCGCCCGCCCCGTTGGTTGCAGCGGTTCAGCTCATCACAGTGTTTAGCGATTGCATCATGCATTTCGCCTCTTAAAATAAAACATTCACGAAGACCGCTCAATCCATTACCAGGGTGATTCGGTATAACCTAATTCGCCCCACACGGCCTTTTGGACCCTGTGCAAGTCCGGATTGCCCGTCTGGTCGGGGCTGGAACCGACCTCCAGCTTGCCGTAGCTTATCGTGCGCGGGTCTTTCCACTTCCAATATTCGCTGTGCCCGTCCGCGAATGAAAAGTTGGTGCCGTCTCCGTGCCTGACCGGCGGCGGGTCTTTGTGGCGATTGTCGGCCGCGAGTATTCCCGGCTGCGTGACCGCCGAGCCCCACCAGGCCTCTCTGTCGTAAGGAACGGACCAACTGGCGAATGTCACCCAGCCTTCGTCGATGAAAACGACCCTTTCGCCCGGCCTGCGAATATCCATCCTGTTTTTAGTATTCGGGCCGCTGCTGGGCCAGCCGTTCATGGAATCGACTATGGCGTACGTACGCATCTCACCGCGCAGGCCCGTCGGGCATTTGTAGAGCCTTTCGCTGTTGATGTATGAGAACAGTGCGCCTTCTTTAATGGCTAATATCTGGTCGGCTTCGCTTGTCTGGTCGGTGTAGCCTGCCCAGTGTACCCAGCCGTCTTCGTCTGCAGGTATGGGACTTTCACCGCCTGTGCCGGTGCAGCCGTTCACGATTTTGTTATCGTTCTCATCGGCGTACATTACCCATGAAAGCCCCAACTGCTTGACATTGCTCAGGCATGCAGCACGCCTGCCCTGCTCCCTGACCCTGTTTAATGCCGGCATCAGTATCGCCATCAATACTGCTATGATGGCAATAACAACCAGTAGCTCTATCAGCGTAAATCCTTTTCGTCTGTTCATAATAGCGCCCCCATTATATCCTTCTATAATTTAGATTCCATTCCCGTCCTTCGTCTATGGGCAGGGTGAAGCAGGGCGGTTCGCGAACCGCCCCTACATGTTTGTTACGGTTCAGGAAACAGATTAAGCACCTGAATGTCGTCGAAGTACATTGTACCCGAGCCGCCGGTTTGCGGATTCTTCTTGTCGCCCAAACCGATAGCAATAGTATTGACGCTGGTAAGGTTCACGCCCTGTTCTGCGAATTCCTGCAGGTCGATGTTCCATCGTGTCCAGGTGTCAATCTGTGCTACATTGGGATTTTCGTGATAGACCAAGGCATTGCCGTTGAGGGCGACATACATAGTCTCAGGCTCGTTGCTGGGCATAGGTGCACCAATGGCCTGGTGCGTCCACATTGGCGGACTAACCGCGCCGGTTATCTGAACGTTTGAGAATTCGGCCTTGCATGTCACACCTGCACTGTGACTGGTCACCGCCAGGCCGATATAGACGTTCTGGCTCATCGAAATGAGCACCGGCGGCGCCTCCTGTATCTGCTGCCAGGTGACACCGTCGGCCGAATGGTAGCCCGAAAAATAACCAGCGGCGTCACGCTCTACTTTCACCCAGTACGGCGCGGTAATCCCGATCTGGGGCTGTTGGAAACTGTCGCCGTCAGTCGTGTTACGAACCTGGAATGAAGCGCCGTTACCGGGTGTGATATCCATGAAGGCATGTTTCGAGCCGGGATCCAGCGTCTCTCGAATCATCACACCGGCCTTGGCCCAGGCGTTCGTGTTTTCTACGCTAAGCACCTGTGCCGTAATTGATCCGGCACCTGATAATTGCTTGTAGGCAAAACGGAACTCGTCGGCTGTCTCCCAGATATCCGTGCCGGCTGCGGTCATCGTGTACGTGCCGGCCGGTCCTTCTGCGAAACCTGTAAGATTGCCTCTGAACCAGATCGATAGTGTGTTAACGTCGTTTTCGGTCCAGTCGCGAGGATAAACCAGCGTCATTTCCGCCTCTGAATACCTTAAAGTGCTGTTATCGTAGGATAAAGGCATGGATTGTCTGCCGCCGTGAACGATTGTCTCCTCAGTATATGAATGAGTGTTGTCCCAGCCTACGGCCGAGCCTGTTCCGTTGCCGGGATAGTAATTTTCAGAACCGGGCGTGCCGTAGCCGAGCCCGTCTTTCCACGTGTACCATATCTGGTTCTCACCGGCGTCGTAGTCCTCGAAATCATCCACTATCAGGAAGTCGGCCGTCGTAAAGCTCCATATGTTGCCTACCCATGGACTATCGGGATTGATTTCATTGATTTCATCTACTCGCCAGTAATAAGTAGTATTCCACTCGAGTAATCCCGGTTCGTAGCTCTCGTCGCCGAGCTCTTTGGAGCCTTTGTACTCGGGCGAGGCCGTATCGGCATTTTTCACGGCCTCCCGGTCGGTTCCGAAATAGACCTGGTGCGAAACAGCATCGTCTCCGGCACTCCACTTAAGCATGGATATATGCTTTACATCTGCCGCACCGTTAGACGGATTTGGGCTGCCGGCCTTTACCGGCGGTGAAAGGGCGGCCTGCGGAATTAGAGCCTTTGGAGTGGACGGACTTGACCAGCGCAATTGTGCCGTGGCACCTCCGGCGTTCTCGAAGTACTCCATTACGATGCTGTATGTATTGCCGGCGACAAGGTCGATGCTTCCTTTGTTCTCGATGGGTCCGTGGTCGTTCCAGTCATCGACGAGCTGTTGGCCGTCGACCCACAGGCGCACGCCGTCATCACTCAATGGGTAGAAGGTGTAGGTCTCGGTATATGCCGCCTCCACCTCGCCGGTCCATCTGACTGAGAAATTATCGACATTGACCAGCGGGTCCGGCGAAGCTTCGCCCCAGCTAAAGTTGATTTGAGGGTCCATGCGGGTCAGCACGAGATTTCTTAAATCCGTACCTGTGTAGTAATTTCCTTTCACACCTCCGCCGGGGCGTGCTGTCGTAAAGCTCCAGATTTCACCTTTATGCGTGGCGAAGATATCGAACTCATCGACACGCCAGTAGTACGTCTTTTCTAACTCGAGGGGACCGGGGTCAAAGATCGTATCCGTCTGAGACTGGCCCCCAACGGCATCGTTTACATCGTCAAAATTGTCGCCGAAATATACGGTGTGGGATTTGGAGCCGAGACCCGCCGACCAGCTAAGGTCTATATTCGTGTCTATGAATTTAGAACCATCTGGTGGTGTGGGATTATAAGCGGTCTTGAGTGGAACAGTAAAGCTCCAGACCTTACCCTTCCACGGACTATCCGGATTAGCATCATTGACCTCATCAACTCGCCAGTAGTAAGTTGTACCCGGAACAAGGCCCTCCGGATAAGGATATCCGAAGAAGCCTACAATTATGTAATCTGTAGTATAATTGCCCTGGAATGTCTCGGCAGTTCCGTTATTCACATCTTCGAAATTATCTCCCATATAGAAATCGTGCGAGACCGCAAGGTCTCCCGGTGACCAGCTTAGGGTGGCCCATGAATCCGGATGTATAGCACCGTCGGCCGGTTCGGGGCCGAAGGCGTAAGGCCATACTTCGCCTTCCATAGTCCCCAGAATATCGGCCTCCGACAATACCCGGTTGTAAATGCGGACTTCGTCAATGTCACCTGAGAAGACTTCGCCGTTGCCGCTGTAACCTGTGCCGCCGCCGGTGACACAGCCTATGCCCATATTGGATGTTTCGCCGGCTGTATTGAAAGCGAATCCGCCGGAGGTTATCTCTTGGCCGTTGAGATAAAGCCTTGCTGTAGTTCCGTCAAAGGTTGCTGCTACATGGGCCCAGGTCTGAGCAAGCGGATTCATAGTGTTGTCGGGTGAGACTATAGCATATGTTCCTGTTTCAAGCCGAAAAGTGCCGCCGTTTTCCGGTCGGACCTGGAACTGAAACATCGTCGTATCCGGCCATGCATCTCTCTTGCCGATCAGACCTTGATATGTGCCGCCTCCGCCTGCCCACCTTATCCATAATGCCAGCGAAAGTTCTCCCGTTCCCTCGGCGGGATTCCATGTTCCAAGCTCAATCCTGGAATTTGCCGAGCCGTCAAGGTTAATTCCGCTGCCTTTGTATCCCGGCGAAATCCATATCACATTATTGTGGAGGGTTCCATCGTGCCCGTTGCCCGACTTGTCGTAGGCGATATCACCGGCTCCTTCGTCAAGAGGGTAGTATCCTACCAGGCCCCCTGCAATATCGGCGTTTGCCAGGCCCGCGGCCAGTCCAATCGCCAGAATTAAAAGAGCCGGATAAATTGAATTCTTATACATCATAATCCTCCTTCGATAAAAGTTACAAAAGTACTAACAGGAATTTTAAAATTTGAACGTTTCAATGAATACCTTCTGCAAACTTCAAATCCTATAATACCAAATTTTTATATCATTTTCAAAGATATTCCAATAAAATGAAGACAAGCCGGGGACCGGCATCGGGGAGTCGGATTTTTATTGCTCTTTTTTATACACGGCAATTTTTGCCGCCTATTCCTTTTGTTTGCCGGCCGGCGATCTTTTCCTGTGTATTACAGCGAAAAATTTTGGATTTTGTTTGAGAACTTTCTTGCTAAATTGTCTTGTTGAGGAGATAATAACAAGCTGTTTGATAGGAGGAGTAGTTTTTGTTAGACTACTATGGAGTACTTGTTGAAGTTTTTCGATTGCTGTATAAATCTCTCTGGAGGTGAGCGATGCCGACAATTACGAAAAAAGAAGTTATCGACCGAATAGCCGAAAATACGAATACCAGAAGGGCGGTGGTTAAGCCTGTAATTCAGTCTTTTCTCGATGAGATTATCGATGAGCTGGCCAAAAATAACCGCCTGGAATTCCGTGATTTCGGCGTTTTCGAGACGAAAATGCGTGCCGCCAGGAAAGCGCAGAATCCGAAAACCATGGAGCAGGTTCAGGTCCCGGCCAAACGGAGCGTGAAATTCAAGATGGGCCGGCTCATGAAGCAGAAGATGAATGCCGCGGAAAAATAGGCAATATGGTCGATCAAATGACAGATATTCAGCCAATTCTATTATCAGCAATTACCTGCAACAGAGTTATCTTTGACAAAGTCTCCGGGATGCCGAGTGTTATCGATATTGTCCAGACGATCGATGCTCGAAAATATCCGGCAAGGCATGCCCAGATCGTTTTTTTTTGTGAGCTTACGAATGGGCATGGCACTACGGAGGTAAAAATATGTCTCGTGGATGCTCAGGAAGAAGAAAAAATCATATTCGAACGGGAGGGAAAGGTCCGTTTTGGGAATGTTAAACAAATCGTAACTCTGGCAATGAACTTACAGGGTATTGTTTTTCCGAATCCGGGAGAATACCGTTTTCAATTATTTACGGGAGGGATCCTGCTTGGGGAAAGACGGATCTCGTGCCGGAAGGTTAAGCTGCCGCCTCAATCCGGACCGGCAGAACCTCAGGCCGAATGAGAGTATGATTTCGAATAGCAGTTTTTCATTACGTGGCTAATTTTAATTGATGGATGCAATCCTCTATATTATTGCCGGCCCACTTTTTCTAATCTCCATCGCAGCACATTTCTATGTAAAGCTCCGCCTGCGTCCAAAAGAAGATCCGAATTCGGAGGACGACTACTACTATGAATTTGAAGATCAGCAGCCTGATGTTGCTCGATATAATAAATGGTCGAGAATAACTTTTGCCGCTGCCACGATCGGTGTCTTACTGCTTTTTATTGCCATGATGTTTTGAAGCCCTTTTCCTTGTTTTTACTTCGAAAATGGGGGGTAGAAAAATATTTTCAAAAATTTCTGATTTTTATGTTGACAGCTACGACAGTATGTAGTACTTCATAATGAGGTATCTAACAATGAGTGGGCTAACTAAAAGAGAGGTTGATGCAATGAGCAAGAAACAACTTGATCACTTTGGGCAATTGCAGCGTGCGGTCATAGAGGTCGTTTGGGAGCTTGGCGAGGCAACGGTACGCCAGGTCTGGCAACGTTTGTGCCGCAGGAAGGAGCTGGCATATACTACAATATTGACGGCCATGCAAAGGCTCGAAAGGGACGGCTGGCTTACACATCGCGTCGACGGCAGGAAACACATTTATCTGCCGACCAAAACACGCCAGCAGGCCGGCGCCGGCTCGGTGAGGAAGTTTGTCCAGCGGATGTTTGATGGAAATGCACTTTTACTGTTCCGCCAGCTTGTGGAAGAGGGTGAGCTTAGTGATAAGGAACTGCGGGAACTCCAAAAGTTGATCAACCAAAAACGCAGGGAAAGAGTAAAATGATCCTCGAATTGTTTCTGGAAGATCTGTCGTTGTGGACGGTGGCGTGGCAAAGTACATTATTTGCCGTGATCGGTCTTGCCGGCAGCTTTCTCTTGCGACATCGGCCGGCCAGAGCATCCCGGATTTTGTTTCTTGCGATAATCGCAGCAGTTCTTTTGCCGGCATTGAGCGTGCTGGTCAGGCACTACGAATTAGGCCTTCTCGTAGAAGAGCCGATATTGTTGCCGACATTCGAGATAGAAATACCAACAGGAACGCCTGAAATTTTGCTCGCACCCGAGATTCTGCCGGCTGCGATTGAGGTGCCAACAGACTTCGCTTCGGCCCAGAAGGATTCATGGAATCTCGAGATTCCGTGGCGTTCGATCATGCTGTATGGCTGGATAACAGCGACATTATTGCTGCTTGGGCGACTTTTTGTTGCATTCGTAAGCGGAATTCGCCTGCTGCGACGAGCACAAACCGGCCGCTGTGAACATATCCTGCAGGCGACGGATTCTGCGAGGGCAAGACTTGGCATAACAAATGGCCTGAGCATCCGTAGCAGCACGGATGTGTGCAGTCCAATGATATGGTGCTGGAGCCGCACGCCCGTGCTGCTGGTGCCGAGCGATTTGAATAACCAAATCGACTGGGTTGGTGTTATATGTCATGAGCTGGCGCACTGGAGGCGATGGGATCATGTGAGTGGATTAATTGCGGAGCTGGCCGTGTGTATACTGCCGTGGAATCCGCTTCTGTGGTGGTCTAAAAAGCGAATGGTAAGGTTAAGTGAGCAAGCGTGTGACGACTGGGTACTGGCGGGCGGGCGTCTCGGCACTGATTACGCTCAGTCACTGTTGAATTTGTCGCCGGAATTACAGATGGCTTTTATACCTACAGTAATTGGAAAGGAAAAACCCATGAAAAAGCGAATTTACAGAATCTTAAAAGAAAAATGTGGCATTCCGCACGTAGGGGCGCGTTGGACGATGGTTGTTACTTTGATTGCGGCAACATTAATGGTTGGAGTTGCGCTTGCTCAAAGGCGTCCGGCAAGATTAGAACGGCTCGAGCGCGATGAGAGGATAGCCGCAGAACGGCAAGAACGGCGTGTCCTTGCGGAGCGTAGGGAAGATTTGGAGAATCGAGCACGTGAATTGAGGGCACGGCTTGACGAGGTCAGGGCGGAGCTCGCGGAACTTGAGGAATCCGGAAGAGCCGAGTCTGACAAGGCGAATGCACTCCGCTCCGAGCTACGCGACCTGGAAAAGGCAATGGAGCGTTTAGAGCGGGAGCTTCGCGAGCTTGAAGGCCGGCGGCGTGACCGTGAAATGCGCCCGCGGCAGGATCGAGCACCTCGGCGTGAGATTCTACGGCGGCTCGAAGAACTGGGGCATGAGACCGAAATGGTGCTGCAAAGGCTCGCAGAACAAAATATCGGCCGGAATGAAGAAGCGAACATGTTGTACGGGCGAATGCGGGAATTAAACGAACAAATGCAGCATGTCAGACAGCAGCTTGGACTACAGCTTGCAGATCCTGATCTTCAGAGACCAGAATTAAGACGTGGTGTTGTGTTGCGGACTTCCAGACAGAGATTCGAGGGCGAGACGCCCTCGACACAGAAGATACATCACATGGAGGAATTGAGAGAAAAAGCTCGACAGATAGAGCATGAGCTTGAGGAACTCGGAGACAGGAATCCCGAGAGGGCGGATAAACTTCATGCCGAATTACGAGAGATCCATGTGGCAATAGCGCGGATTGAACGTGATGTTAGTATGTCGCGGGGACAAGGAGCCATGCGTGAGATGCGTCAACGGGAGCTTCAAGAGCATGCACACGAACTCGAACGCAGACTTCAAGAGCTTGGTGATAATCATCCTGAAGAAGCTCAAGAGCTTCGGATGCAGCTTGATCAGGTACACCAACAGATACAGAGGATCGAGCGCGAGACTGACCGCTTGCCGCGCCTATGGCCCCGTGCTGAAGATCCGATGCAGCCTGGCGAGCTTCATGATGCAAGGCTCATGGTTCAGCGAGAGCGGGTTCATGTACAAATGCGAGAATTAGAACATGTGCTTCGTGAATTGAACGAACAAGGAAAAGCCGAGAGCGAAGAGGCACAAATGCATAGGCAGCAATTGCGTGAGCTTCAGGATCAACTACAGGCGATGGAGAATGAACTTCGCGAGCGCGAGCCCGGCAGGGCACAGCAGAGTGGACGAGAAGATCTGGAGCGGGAAGTTCAAAATCTCCGCGAACAGATGGACGGTATGAACGGGCAAATGAACGAAATGCGCGAGCTTATGAAGCGTTTGCTGGAAAAAAATGAATCACCAGAGGCCCTGTAATCGAGTACGGGCTATATAAGTTTTTGATCTCAGTTTAATTGTCTGGGTCGCATACCTGACAATAGTTTTACCTTCGTGCGATGGGGCAAGAGTACGATTTAGTTCGGTATTGTCGTTTATAAGGGAACCGGTACGCAGAGATTGTTGTCACTTTTAGCGTGACGGCCGCAATGATTGCATCTATATTCTGCACCTTCGATTAACGCCCTGAATTCCTGCTCATCGCTGAGATGAAAAGCCTGAGATATTAGGTAACACAGGTGTTCGCTATGATTTTCCGTGCAGCATTTCGTATTCTGTTGTGCAAGTTCTTTTGCCATGATGAATACATCCTTAATTATTCTTTTCAATGCAAATAGCTATACGCCAATTCAAATGGGGAAGTTCGTTTCAATTAATTTATGCTAGAGCAGTCTAAGGGATTTTGGTTTTGAGTAGTTGCGATTTCTTAAAACCGAGAAAGTAATGAAAATCCGCCCATGTCTGAATTTGTGTTGATGTGAGTAGTGGCGAAATACGCTGTATGATTCTGACCAAACGTGACCGGCGAGTGCTCCTCCGCGGACACTCGCCGGTTCATGCCCAGCCCTCAACCTATAGAGTACCTTATCGACAGAAAACGGCACTGTGTTAACCTGGTTAAGAAAATTTGATACAATTGTCCTCTGGTTCTGACATTGATTGTTCAAATGCTGTATGATACGGATTTGATTGTCGCCGGATCTTAATTTACAAGCCGTTTTCTGAGCCTTCTTATAGCAAAGTAGCCGACTACCAGTATGAATATGGCGATGTATAATAAGTCCAGCAGAAGAACCGGTCTATAATGATTCGTGCATATGGACCTGACCAATCTGACCGAATGGGTCAGGGGGACAATTTCAGCCAGCGGCCGGACGGGAGCGGGTAAATTTTCGATCGGAAAAACAACGCCCGAAAAGAAAAAAATCGGTGAGATAAAACCGGTGAAATAAAAATTGAAGTGCTGGATGGTTTTCACGAATGAAGTCACCAGCAGCGAAAGTGCAGCAAACATTACGCCGGTAAGAAAACCAACCAGCGGAGCAAGCAGGCCGTAAGGCAGAGCGATGATTTTGAATGCGGACAGTATGCACAGAACGGCGAACGAGAAAAACAATCCCTTCGACCCGGCCCATAACATTTCGCCGACAATAAGATTATTGACGGTAATCGGTGCCGCCAGCATCCCGTCATAGACTTTTTCGAATTCCAGCCGAATAAATGTGCCGAAGCTGCATTCGAACGCAGAGGTAAACATTGCCGTGGTGACCAGCAGCCCTGCGCCGAGAAATTCAACATATCTGACTCCGCCCATCGGCTCGGTGATATATTTGCCCAGTCCGAGCCCGACGCCAACAAGGAAAATAAAAGGTTCCACAAAAGGCGGAAATCCGTTGCTCAGGATGTTCCTCGTATAGACCCGCATGTGCCGATACCAGACGCTGTAAAGCCTCCAGCGTAGAGGCGGATACTGGAGTGTCTTACTGTCGGTCATTAAGCTGCCTCCCCGTGGCTTTCAAGAAAACATCCTCGAGATTCGTCTGTCTTATGAGGTAATTGCCGGCTTTCAGATGAGTGGCTGCCAGCTCTTTGAGCAAATCGATGTTGCCGGAGTAGTAACGCATCACATCCGGGGCATGGTCCGCGCGGACACGATTTGAAAGCTTCTCCGGGTGAATCCCGCCGGTAGATTCGGCGTCACGGACCTCAAGGACATATGGTTCCATGTTTTCTTTCAATAAATTCTCCGGCCTGCCCTCCATGATATTTTGGCCTTTATGCATGATAAGAAGGCGGTCGCAAAGCTGGAACGCCTCTTCCATATAGTGTGTTGTCAGCAGGACGGTTGTTTCTTTTTTCTGCAATTGCCGGATTTTGTCCCAGATCAGATGCCGCACCTGTGGGTCCAGCCCGGTCGTTGGTTCGTCGAGAATCAGCAGCCTCGGCGAATTCAATAGGGCCCTTGCTATTACCAGCCTTCGCTGCATGCCGCCGGACAGGTCCTTGATTTTGGATTTCGATTTTTCGGTAAGCTCCAGAAAATCCAGCAGATATTCAATCCGCTCTCTGGCTTCCTTTACCGGCATATTGTAGAAATGCGCATAAATCATCAGGTTCTGTATAACATTCAGCTCATCGTCCAGATTGTTTTCCTGCTGGACGACGCCGGACAGATATTTTATGGCCAGCTCATTTTTGGCAGGATCGTAGCCGTATATGTCCATCCGGCTGCCGGGATTTTTGTTCCGCGTGCATTTGCCGTAGATTATTTTCATCGCCGTGGTTTTGCCCGCACCGTTCGGGCCCAAAAATCCGAAACAACTGCCAGACTCGACCGAAAAGCTGAGGTCGCGTACGGCACGGATTTTGCCGAAGCTTTTGCTCATATTTGCTACGTTAATTACTGTTTTTGCCATCTGGACTACTACTTTCGTACGATACGTAAAGTTCGCTGCTAAACTTCTAAATTTGGCTACAATACCATATCTGTTGTCGAATTGCAGCTATTCTATATCGTTATTTGCATTTCCTGCTGCCGGGATTAGAATAATGCGGCATGAATATAATGACAAGACGTGAAAGATTAATGGCGACGTTGCGCGGCGAACCGGTGGACCGGCCCGCTGTCAATTTCTACGAAATCGGCGGATTTGCTGTCGATCCGTCGGATCCGGACGAGTTTAACGTCTATAACGACCCATCCTGGCGGCCGCTGCTGCAATTAGCCGAGCAGCGGTCCGATCTGATTCGGATGCGGAGCCCCGTAAAGTCACGCTCTCACGAGCCTGTCGATACCGACAACTGCCGTAGCAAGTTCTTTAAGACGGAGAAATTCCTTGCCGATGGCTGCAGCTTTAAGCGCGTGACTTTGAAAATCGCCGGCAGAACCATGACGTCGCTGACACGCCGCTACCCCGATCTTGATACCATCTGGACGCTGGAGCACCCGCTGAAAAGCACGGACGATTTAAAGGCATACATGGAACTGCCGGATGAAGTCTTTGCCGAAAAGATCGACGTTGCCGGTTTGATCGATGAGGACCAAAAGCTCGGCGACCGCGGCATCGTCATGGTCGATACGGAAGACCCGCTTTGTGCCGCGGCGTATCTTTTCAGTATGCAGGACTTCACAATTATTGCTCTTACCGAACAGAAACTTTTTCACCGTCTGCTTGAGAAGCTCTCGCGCCACATATATGCCAGAACGCAAGCGACGGCCGAGCAATTCCCCGGCCACCTATGGCGCATCTACGGCCCGGAATACGCAACCGAACCATATCTACCACCACATCTGTTCGAACAGTACGTTGTCCGGTACACCGGCCCGATGGTCGAGATGATTCAAAAGCACGGCGGCTTCGCCCGCATTCACTGTCACGGTAGGATTCGAGCCGTCCTTGATTACATTGCCGGGATGAATCCCGCTGCAATCGACCCTATCGAGCCGCCGCCGCAGGGGGACGTCGAGCTTGAATACGTGCGACGCACGTACGGCAAAGATTTGGTCCTTTTCGGAAATATAGAATTCGCTGCTATTGAAAACACCGAGCCGGCCGAGTTCGAGAAGCTCGTCGAAAAGGCTCTCAAAGACGGAACTGATGGCGATGGAAGAGGTTTTGTCTTGATGCCGTCCTCAGCTCCAATCTGTCGAAAAATCACGCCCCTAGTGTTAACAAACTACGAAACCATGCTCCGCTTGGCCACCCAGGCTTAAAGAGGCGTAGCATCGAATACCAGCACCTCGAAAGGCTCCAGCCTAAACTTGTGCCCTTCGCCTGCTTTCAATACCATTGCTTTGCTGCCGGCTTCTTCTTTCCACGGGCTTTTCAGGGAATATTTTTGTGCCGCACCGTCGGGCAGCTCGAATGATTTACTGATATCAATCGTGATACTGCCCGGCTTGTCGCTGGGATTGCGCAGCGACAGAATACCTTTTCTTTCGGACCATGCGGCCCAGCCGTAAATTTCTCTCGTCGCCGGGTCGCCGCCCACCCAGTGCGTGTCAACCAGCACATCGGCGTTCTCATGAGACCATTTCGCCGCTTCGGCCAGGGCGTCCCAGTGCTCGGCCGACATCAAAGCCGGTGTGATATAGAGCTCCTGGCAGTTTGTGCCGCTGGCGAAGAAATCCCGAATGTCCTCGGTAAGACCTTCACTTTCTTTCGGCAGGCCGTGATTCGCGAACATAACGCCCTGAGTCATGAGCGAATTAATAGGATACAGCGGAGCACGTTTTACGACGTTTTGATAAGTCTCTTTGTCGCGGTAGGTAATCTGCTGCTGGCGTTCCGTGCCGGCGCCGTGCTTGTTCCAGTCATGGCCGGAGCGCCAGGTCGAATCGCAGTGCCACAGCCAGTACGGCGACGACCACGTCCCCGTGGTGGTGTTGATAAACACATCGGGCTTGACGCGGCGAAGCTCGCCCATAAGTCGCAGCAATGCCTGCATATCGCTTGCGAATTCGGCGGTTGTTCCCGCCGGCCTGCCGCCGACGCCGATGCCGTCGAACTTGAAATAGTTCAGGTCGTAATCATTAATCATTTTGATGCACACATTGCGAAACCTGCCGAAATACTTTTTGCCGGCTAATGAAAAACCGCTCTTGTTCGTCTCGAATCCCTGCTGCCGGCCGTACTTGAGCCTCGCTTCTTTGGCCTTGCCGTATCCGCCGAAAGGTGAAAGCCACGCCCCCAAAACCGAATCGTATTTTTCCACCGCTCGCCGCAGCGGCGTGAATCCATCGGGATAGCCTTCATGAAACAGCCAAAGCGTGGCCGGGTCGTCCCAGCCATCGTCCAGCACAAAAGACGACATCGCTACGCCGCGCTTTTTTATGAGTTCCTTGCCGAACAGCTCGACCACTTCGATAAACTGCTCCGGCTGGATTTTCTCCGGCCCGTAACCGATGTCGTACCAACTGTTGTAATGCAGAAAAGGCCTGTAGGGATGCACTCGCTCTCGCTCGACATAGTACAAGAAGCCCCGCCGCAACTGCCCGGCCGGAACAACGCCGAAAATCGAACTGTAAACAAGTTTCTCGCCCGGTACCAGCCGGGTTGCATAAGGCAGACTGCATTTAAATCCTTTCGAGTTGCTCGTACTTTTCGACAGGGGACTTTCAAAGGCAAAGAACATATTACCTGCCACCACCGGCGAGCCGTCCACGATGCCTTTGACCTCGGCCTTCGCCGACAGCTCCCACAGCACGATTTCTTTTATTTCGATTGGAGTATTCTTCGCCGTAAAGGTAATTTCCTGCCGGACATAGTTCGAGCCGTCCAGCAGAACCGCCCGCCACTGGACGTTAATATTGCCATCGGCCGAAATGAGCATAGCGAGGATTTCTTTGCCGCCCAGTCGTTCACCCAGCCGGCATGACTTTGGATCCGGCTCGATATTTTTTATCCGGGGCATGCCCAAAATTCTCAGATCGGAAGCTCGTAAAATCCGTCCACTCTCTAGTACCAATTGAAAGCATTCGGCCTGCCCGGCTTCAATTGCAGCCCCGGCAAGCTTATCGACGAACCGTTCAAGTTTTAGGCGTCCCTCGGTGATATCCCATTGGCAGGAAAGCACGGCATTATCCAAAACCAGCCGGCTCCCTTCAATCCTGCATTGCGCAGCACTCGGATAAGGCCCGGGAAATTCAATCTCAGCAATCGCCGGGCTAAAAGCCCCCAAAACCAGCACAATAAAAACCAAAACACCAAAAAGCTGTTTATTTCTGTTTCCGAAGCTCATTTTGCGTTCCTTTCCTGTAGCGTAATTTTCTATTCTCCATCTTACCAAGATTCCTAACCAATATCGAGTATCTGGTTGAGAGATAAGTCTCACGGAGATTTTTTAAAAATATGCCCGCTTTTGTCGATTTTGGTTCGTATAATAGATAAAAAACAGAATACATAATTCAAAATATAGGAGACAGAAGACCATGTATGATTTTCGATTGTCGATTTACGATTTTTATCTTTTAAGCCGCGTAATCAGCGAAATCTGCGGTTTACAGATCCTTCGACTACGCTCAGGACATACTTATTGAGAATAAGCATGTTTGAAAAAACAAAGCCAATTTTTGAAAGGATCAAATGAGTGTAAGGTCAATTATAATAAGGGGATACGATGAAATAAACGGATTGGACACCTGGTGAAAACAAAGCCAAACAAAGCCAATCCCGGTTAGCCCCCAGACCTGTTCTGGGGGTTTTGAAAAAACAAAGCCAATTTGTACCATGCTGAATTGACGTAAAGTCTTATTTGAAAGAAGATTATGGTAAATAGGCGGATCTGTTAGACGAAAAAAACAAAGCCAATTCAAAGCCAAATTACCCCAAAAGGGGTAGAGCAGAAGCCGGGCGACAATTTCAACCGGGATATTGTGGTCTATGAGAATTAAATCTGGTATAAAGGTTACGTTGCACAAGCGAAAGGGATTTATCGGTGCTTGAGATGACATTTACAATTTAAGGAGGTAATTCATGCTGAACAAAACACACGCACAAATAGCAATGATCTTGACCGTGCTTGTGGCTATTTGCCCGGCGGCCGAACAATCCAGTGAATCGGTGAGCATAATTCCACAGCCGGTCTCGATGGAAGTTAAAGATGGTTACTTTGAAATCGGGCCGGAAACACGAATCGTAGCGGAAAACGAGGCTGCGGCTGAGGCGGCGAAACTGATAGACGCTCTTGCCCCTGCGATGGGATTCAAGTTGAGTCTGGCCGATGCCTCACAGCGGCGAAGGGGCTCGATAAGCTTGAGGGTTGATGAGGATTTGTCCAAACTCGGCTATGAGGGTTACATGCTCCGAGTTTCTCCGAGGCGTATTTCGATTCGTGCGAAGGAGCCGGCAGGGCTTTTCTACGGCATCCAGACGCTGCGGCAGCTTCTGCCCGAGCAGATTTTGAGCAGGACAAAGGTCGAGGGCGTTCAGTGGAAGGTGCCCTGCGTGAGGATTACCGATTATCCGCGTTTTCGATGGCGGGGCCTGCTTGTCGATCCGGCACGGCATTTCATACCGGTGCAGGACCTGATGCGCTATATCGACATTATGGCATTGCATAAGTACAACAGCCTGCAGATTCATTTTACCGACGACACCGGCTGGCGGCTCGAAATCAGGCGGTATCCGGAATTGACCCGGACCGGCGCGTGGATGGATTTTACTGCTATACATAAAATTGACGAAGCCAAAGAGGCGTCCGACAAGCGCCCCGGCGGATTTTACAGCCAGGATGATATTCGCCAAATTGTAACATATGCCGCCGAGCGTTATATCAAAATCCTGCCGGAGATTGAAATGCCCGCCCACACCGGAGCGGCGATTATCTCGTACCCGGAGATCGGTCTGTATCCGGAAAAGCTAAATGCACTGCCGGTGCTGAAACGGTGGAACGCCAACGAGCGGGTCCTTGCGCCGCGCCCGAAGACGGTCGAATTCATGCAGAACGTGCTGGCCGAAGTGATGGAGCTGTTTCCAAACACATATATCCACATCGGGGGCGACGAGGCGAATATCGAGCATTGGAAGAACAGCGAAGAAATGCAGGCCCAGATACGTGAGATGGGCCTGAAAGACGAGGAAGAGCTGCATAGCTGGTTTATCAGGCAGATGGATTCGTTCCTGACGAGTCACGGCAGGCGGCTCGTCGGGTGGGACGAAATCCTGCAGGGCGGGCTCGCACCCGACGCGACCGTTATGTCATGGCGGGGACAACAGGGCGGTATCACCGCGGCCAACGCCGGGCACGATGTAGTCATGGCGCCGACGTCACACACTTATTTCGACTATTACCAGGGCCCGTCAGATAAGGAGCCAAAGGCGATAGGCGGCGATTTGCCGCTGTCAAAGGCTTACGAGTTCGAGCCGATTCCGAAGGACATCGCCGCCGAGAAAACCAGGCATGTCTTAGGTGTGCAGGGCCAGCTCTGGGGCGAGTTCATTTCGAATACGCCGCATCTGGAATATATGACTTACCCGCGTGCGGCGGCACTGGCCGAGATCGCATGGTCGCCGGAGACGTCGAGAGACTACGAGAAATTTCTTGCCCGGCTCAAATGTCACCTGAGGCGCCTCGATGCGGCGGGAGTGAATTACCGGAATCTCGACTGAGTGACATCGAGGTCAGTGACATATATCAGGGCCAGTCGAATTCGGCGACGACAGGCGTGTGGTCGCTGGGCCGTTCGGCGGCGCGGGGCTTTATGTCTATGTAGCAGGCGGTGCTTTTTTCAGCTAAGGGGGCGGTGGCCATAATGTGGTCCAGTCGCCAGCCGAGATTGCGGTCGAATGTGTTTCTTGCTCGATAATCCCAGAACGTGTACTGGCCGGATTTGCTGCAGTGCTTTCGAAATACATCGACGAAGCCCCATGCCATGACTTCTTCCAGGGCTTTGTGGACGTCCGGATGAAAGCAAACGTGTCCCAGCAGCGTTTGCGGATCGTAGACATCGATGGGCTTCGGGGCGATGTTAAGGTCACCGACCCAAACCAAAGCATCTTCGGGATTGAAATTATGCTTGAAATAACTAAGCAGTCGGCCGAACCAGTCGAGCTTGTACTGGAACTTTACGGATTCGGGCATGTAGCCCTGCGGGACATAGGTGTTGACTATGTTGATGCCGTTAATGTTCGCTTTGATAAGACGCGGCTCGTCTTTCGGCTCATCGGGCAGGCCGTATTCCGTCTGTTCGATACGGTGCCTGCTGAATATGGCGACGCCGTTGTAACTCTTTTGACCTTTGAAAACGTAATTGTAGCCGATATCGTCGAAAGGCTCGGCGGGAAAATCGACGTCCTGAACTTTGGTTTCCTGCACGCAGAGGACATCAACCTTATAGTCGGCGAGCCATTTAAGGACTATAGGCAAACGTACACGCAAAGAATTAACATTAAAGCTGGCTATTTTCATTTACTGTTCTTCTTCATTTATCGGTTCAGTTTTGTCGCCTCGCCAGGCGCCTTTGGCCTCGTGGTCCAGGGCGGCATATTTTTTGGCAAGGTCGATTACGGCATCGTCACTCTTGTCGACATACAGTTCGAGCCAGTAGCCGTCGATGCCTTGCTTTGCGACACGGATGCCGGCGGCAAGACGTCCGCGATGGTCACCGCCGGCACAATCGCCCGCAATCAAAGCGGCCATCAACCGGTCTGCCAGGCTGCCTTTGGTCTGTTCGTATGCCTTTGCCATAGCGAAGACTACCTCTTGGGCGGTCAGGGTGTTGCCCTGACAGGCGTAGTATTTACCAGATACGGCTCCCCACCACGTACCGGATGGATCGGCGTTGGCGGGATTGCGATTTGCCGCCCGGCCGGACATATCGATAATGGCCAGTTGGCGCTTGTCACGCCGGTCATCATCGCGCAGCAGTTCGGCCAGGACCTGCTCGGGAAGGTCGCCTTTGGCGAGCATATCGAGTGCGACCTGGCCCCAGTCCGGGTTGTGCCAATGCTGTGTGCAGAACGCTCCGACGCCGGGGCGCGCGTATGGAACGACTTTACCGACGGCGGGATACTTGCTTGCCACAGCCGCTCCGCACACGCCCGTCTCCGGATCGACCGCGACTATGGAAAACGTTCCGGTGACATGCTCTTTCGTGCGATAATCGTCACTGTACAGACCGATTTTCTCTATGGGGATTTGCTTAAAGCCCAAGTCGAAAGCGGGCGAATCGGAACGCAGCCGAAAGTCCTTTCTATCGAGGTCCACAAAGTGTGGATCTTTGTCCACGAGATTGTCCTCGAACTTTATGAGCGGCATGGCTTTTTTCTCGACATCGAGCCAATTCCCGCCGAAGGAGATATTGCGCCGGACAATGTTGCCCTTCGGTTCGCCCGGCGAATCTTCAAGAATATTAACAAGTCTGGGATATTTTTCGCTCCAGGGCGGCTGTTTGTACGGCATCGCTTTAAGTCGCTCCGGCAGCGTTCCGCCTGGTTCGACGTGGTATTTCATCCAGCCGACTCCGCGGGCGTCGACGTGAACCGAGGCCGGGCAATCCACGAAGATATTATTCTCGACGAGGTTGTCCCGACCGCCGCCGATGAATGCCGCCCGGCCCGCGCGGTGAAAAACGTTGCCGATGATGGATATTCCGCTTGCCGAGTCGTCGAGATATACGGCCATGGCGCCATGCAGGCCCGGACCTTTGATGTCGTGGAAATAATTATGGCGAATAATAGTGCCCCTCGCCGTCCAGTCACGACCCATATAGAATGCGCCGACGTCACCGGTCTCGAAGCACACGTTATATATTTCGTTGAACTCGATTACGTGGTCGTTTCCGCCGAGCTGTATTGCGTTGTGCGGGCCGTCATGAATCGCGTTATGTGCGACGTGATTGCCGACGCCGTTTACAGAAACGGCGGGGCGATAAGTTCTGTAAATGCGCCCGAAGTGATGTATGTGGTTGTTCTCGGCTCTATGGCCGGCGGGTGTTAGGGTTTTGCGCTCGCCTCCGCTTAAAGATACGCCCCCTTCGGCAGTGCGGTAGATGTCACAGCCGAGAACCGAATTGTTGCTGCCGCCCGAGATGTTCACCGCCCAGCTTCCGGTGTTCCGGATGGTGCATCCGGCGATTGTATTTGACGAACCGCCGGATATGGTGACTGCGGTGGATCGAGTTGCTTCCAGCACGAGATCGCGAATAGTCACCCATGAGCAGTTCTTAAGCACAAATAAATTCTGGAGCGTCGAGAGAACTGCCTTGCCCTCATTCACGGGAGTCGGCGGCAGGAAGTATAGAATTCCCTTTTGCCGGTCAAGATACCACTCACCGGGCCGGTCCAGCTCTGCGAGTATATTCAGCGCGTAGTATCGCTGTCCGTTGCGGTAGCCGTAGTTGTGGTAGGGGGGGACAGTCTCGATTATTCGTTTTTCGATATCTATTGATGAGACTTTCTCAAACGAGTCTGACCAGTCCCAGAACCAGTATCCGTGCAGCCATATTTCCTGCTCATCGGTCCAGCGTTTTGGACGGTCGTCCGAGTATGTGAATTTCCCCTCGCGCGTGCCTTTTATGCCGTGGGTGGTGTTAGGCGTTTCTCCGATGGCCTCGACAATGCGTACAAAGCCCTCGTTAGGCCAGCGGGCAAGCTGCATAGGCTCATCCAGGAAAAATAATTCAAGGCGTTTTGACCGGGCGGCTACCTGCCCATAGTCATAGATTCCGGCGGCTTTAAGGTCGGCGCAGAGAACTTTCTGCCGGACCGAGTTATCGAGCCGTTTGAGTATCTCCGGATCTGTTACCGGCTGGAATCCTTTCACTTGCCGTCCGCCGACTATACGAACTTCCCCTCCGGGCTGTCCCCGGTAAACTATTGGAGCGTTCTCTGTGCCGGAATCCTCGTTTGACAATGTTAAAGGTTCGTTGACATAATGCGCGCCGGGCTGTACCCATACGGTTACTCCTTTTTGGGGCAAATTCGAGCGTTTTTTCAACTCGCGGACGGCGTCTCTGGCTCGCAGCAGTGTTGCGAAGGGTTGTGCACGCGTTCCGGGATTTGTGTCACTTCCATCGGTAGAGACGAAATATTCTGTGCCGGCAAAAAGCGGGCAGGAAATGACAAATACGGCAAGACTTGCTTGGAGATATTTTCGCATCATTATTTATCCTGTATAAGCTGCTGCTATTTGATTATCGCAACCCAGCCGCCTCCGGGAGCCAGCTTGATTTTCATTTTATCGCCGGCGGTAATTGTCTTAGTCTCTTTCTTGTAATCGTTACCGTAGCGGTCGGCGTTGATTCCGTCTTTATAAATATCGATAGTATGCCGGCCGGGACCGAGGAAAGAAAAATCGACTGTCAGCTCCCGGGCGGTCCAGTCGGTCATGGCTCCGACGTACCATTCGTCACTGTTCTTGCGGGCTACAAGCACGTAGTCGGCTACCTTCGCATCCAGCACCTTCGTTTCGTCCCATACGGTCGGCACCTTTGCGAGAAATTCCATGCATTCTGGCTCCCTGAGATAATTGGAGGGATTGTCCGCCAGCATCTGGAGCGGACTTTCATAAACCACGTACATTGCCAACTGGTGGCACCTTGTGCCCAGACTCATCGGCCTGTTAAAGATAGGTTTGAAATTGCTCTTCTGGGCATTGATCATCGCTCCCGGCGTAAAGTCCATCGGCCCGGCAACCATCCGGATAAAAGGTATAGTCAAGTTGTATTCCGGATTCGCAGCGTCTCCCCATTTACAGTTTTCGAGCCCTCGAACGCCTTCGCGAGTAATAAGATTCGGATATGCCCGACTAAGGCCGGTCGGTTTATACGAGCCATGGAAATCAACAAGCATTTTGCGTTTGGCGGTCTCTTTCGTGATTTTATGATAGTAATTTACCATCCATTGGTCGTCTCTTTGCATGAAATCAACCTTAAGCCCCTTGGCACCCCACTTCTCGAATTGGTCCATAGCTTCTTCCAACTGGTCGTCAAGGGTCTTCCAGATCACCCAGGGAATGATTCCCACATTCTTGCTCCTGGCGTATCGGAACAATTCCTCCATGTCCATGCCTTCAACGACGTTCATCAAGTCGCCGAGCACGTACCAGCCTTCATCGAGGATGATGTATTCGATGCCGTATTTAGCCGCGAAGTCGATATAATATTTATACGTCTCGGTATTGATACCCGCTCTGAAATCCACGCCGTAGACGTTGTTGTAGTTCCACCAGTCCCAGGCCACTTTGCCCGGCTTGATCCAGGATGTATCCTCCAGTTGAAGGGGCTTGCCCAGCTTGTAAACCATCTGGCTTTCGATCAGGTCGCCGTCCTTTTCGGCGACAATCAGGATCCGCCACGGGAAGTTTCGCCGGCCTTTGGTTTTCGCTATGAACTCGGCGCGTTTTGTCACCGGCACGTCCCGGTCGTTCCGGGCCTTATCTGCCAGCGCAAAAGCGGGAAATTTTCCAGAGAGGCTTTCATTGTTGTTGCCGCGAAGATACAAACCCGGATAATCTTCCAGGTCCGCTTCTGTAATCAGAAGCTTTGGCCCGCTCTGAATTTCTATCAGAGCCGGCAGGCAACACATCATCTTTTCCGAAATTGTGCTGAGTTTGAGGTATTTGTAGTTACGTTCCGAATGCGTCTGGAAACTCTCTTCCTCAGGGAAATAGATCGAGTGATTGTCAGTGAAATTATAGGTAGCTTCTTCTTTTACGATTACGATTTCTTTGTCGATATCTGTCACGAACCGGTACGCAGCGCCGTCGTCGTATGCTCTGCAGATAAGTCCGAATCCGCCCTTGAATTCGATAGACATTTCGTTGAACTTGTCGGTAATAACTTTGCTCTTAATCCGGACTGGCGGGATGATTTGCTCATCCACGCTTCTGTGTTTGACATCTGCGACTTCAGGATTTGCGCCGAGAATCCTGTTGTCGCTCAACGTCATCGCTATATGGGAGGGCTTAATAAGTTGCTTAGATTTGTAGCTGAGCGAGTAAAATATCTTCTGCTCGATGCCAACTTTCAACTGGATGTTTTTATCGGGAGAGGTAACCTCGTATTCTCTACCAAATGATTCTACGCCGAATGATACTAATACAACCGATACCAATGCCACTAATTTGTTTCTAAACATTTCGCAACCTTTCACTTTTTAAGATATTAATTCTATTAGCGTCCGATATTGCGTGTATGTTAACCGAAAAGCTTTGTTTTTAGCAATGATATACTAATTTTTCTTGCTGGTATAGAGCATTTGTGGTCTCGTTCGGGCGTAAAATTTTCTTGAGAATTATTAATTTACTCCTGAATGTTGCCGATAAGAATTTTAAAGCTATTTTCCTTGCAGACAGCTCTTGTCGCGTCTCCCTCCTTGGCAGGAGCTGTTTTTATGCGCTATGATACCTGACCACAATTCGACGACTGGATCGGATTTACACTCTGACATGCCGGGATTAATTTCATCTGAAGTCGGTTAGAAAGTATCGCCAATAAATACGTTACTTTTCTGTCGAGTAATGCCTTTCATAAGTGAAGGACATTATAGAATCTTCATGGCATAACAGGGCAGGGATTTCCTGCCGGAGCGTGTCATAAGGTTATTGTAAGAGAATCTTTGGAATTTTGAAGAAGGGAGCAGTGGATTATGAACGGCCTGAAATGTCTTCTATATATCAATTGTTTTCTTGTTGTTATCGTATCCGGCTGCGTTGTTGTCTCCAGCGAGCCGGTTGCCGTTGAAGCCGAGGAGATTGAAATCGGCTTTCCACCGCCGCCTCCGCCGCCAATGGTAATAGTTACCCGTCCGCCTCGTCCGAGCAGGTTTCATATCTGGATCGAGGGTCATCACGTAGTTCGTTCCGGGACATGGGTGTGGGTAAAAGGGCACTGGATAAGACCCGTCCGCAGAGGTGCTGCCTGGGTGCCCTGCCACACAAGACGAAACGGAAAGGTCTGGATTTGGAGGCCCGGGCATTGGCACTGATACACTGATGAGCTTGGATCTCAATCAGGATTTAGCTTTGGGCATGGGGAACACTTCCGATTCGGTCCGGCCGGTCCTGAATATCTCAGCCATCTGTGCTACCATTTCAGGGTGCTCATCGGCCAAATCCTTTGATTCTGCGATGTCGCTGTCAAGGTCATAAAGCTCTATTTTCCTGCCGGGCTTGAGACGAAGGGCCTTCCACTTGCCCATGCGAATTGCCTGCTGGCCGCGTAATTCCCAATACAGATATTCATGCTTTCGCTGCTGTTGGTCTCGCCCGAACAAGGTTGGCAGCATTGAAATACCGTCAATGTCCTGCGGCGGATCTTCACCTATGAGCTCGCAGCAGGTCGGCAAAAAGTCCCAGAAGGCCGAGATATGATTGCTTGTACTGCCGGTTTTTATCCTGCCGGGCCAGCGGGCGATATAGGGCACGCGTATCCCGCCCTCGTAAACAGAACCTTTAAGACCTCGCAGAGGTTTAGCGCTCTCGAAAAATGCCGAGTCCGAGCCGCCGTTGAAGGTCGGGCCGTTGTCGCTGGTAAATATGACGAGCGTATTTTCATCGAGCCCCAGCTCTTTCAGGAGAGCCATAATCCGGCCCACGTCCCTGTCCATTCGTGTTACCATACCGGCGTAGCAGGCCCGCGGATTCGGATGAGGGAAATATCCTTTGTCGCCCTTGTACGGCGGATCGGGCCATTTACCTCTGTATTCGGCCAGCGAGTCTTCCGGCACCTGGAGCGCCATATGCGGTATGGTGAATGGGACATACAGGAAAAAAGGGCGGTCCTTGTAGGTCTTGATAAACTTCAAAGCTTCGGCTGCAATTAAATCATGAGAGTAAGCCTGTTCTTTGCTGTCCTTGTTGGCTTCGATCCATTCGATCTGGCCATCACGCCAGAGGTGATTGGGATAGAATGTATGGGCCTGACGCTGGCATATATAACCGTAAAAGTGGTCGAAGCCCTGCCTGTTCGGATCTCCCGTTGTTCCGGCACGCCCGAGGCCCCATTTCCCGAAAGCCCCGGTGGTGTAGCCGGCCTCTTTGAGAATTTTTGCTACCGTAACCGTGTCGGCCCTTATCGGCCATTGCCCGCCGATTGTCGAACCCAGCTCCCAGCCTTCGTCGCCGCCTACCTGTTTGTTGCCGCGAACCTGGGTGTGACCTGTATGAAGCCCGGTCATCAAAGCGCAGCGAGATGGAGCACAAACCGGATTACCTGAATAGTGCTGGGTAAACCTCATGCCTTCGGCGGCAAGTTTGTCAATGTTGGGTGTCTTGATTTTCTTTTGGCCGTAGCAGCCGAGTTCAGCGTATCCCAGGTCATCTGCGAGTATATAAACGATGTTGGGTTTTTTGCTGTGCTGTGCCGACTGCATTGTGTTTGTTCGACAGGATAGGGCCACAGCAGCAGCGCTGTAACCGGCAGCTTTCAGAAAATCACGTCGTTTCATTTTTGCCTCCGTCTGGATTAAAGACAATATCTGCGACTTTAATACGAACGGGTTTCGTAGTCCCTTCATCGTTGGGATGGGCTCTATTGGTCAGGACGAGAACGAAAGTTTTGCCTGCCGGATCGCATACGATTGAGGTGCCCGTATAGCCGGTATGGCAGAATGCTTGTTCCGGGGCGTAAGAGCCTTTCACCCATGCGTATCTTGAATTCACATCAAATCCGCAGGCCCGGCCGTGTGTCCGAGCGGTGGTCAGTAATTTCACTGATTCAGGGCTGAGAATTCTTTTGCCGTTCAGGGCCCCGCCGTTCAGCAGCATCCGGCAGTAAATTGATAAATCGTGAACATTGGAAAAAAGTCCCGCGTTGCCGGACAGCCCTGCCATCAATCTGGCCAGAGGATCATGAACTGTGCCTCGAAGAGCTTCTCCATCGATAACTTCGGTCGCTGCTATGTCCTTCTTCAAGGAATCAGGCGGATTGTAAGATGTATGTTTCATGCCGAGCGGAGCGAAGATATTTTCTTTGCTGAAATCGCCGATGTTTTGCCCGCTGATGTTCTCGATTATCCTTGCAAGAATGATATAGCCGAGACAACTGTAACGAAATTCCTCGCCCGGCTTACTGGCAGCTTCGAATGAACAGATCTTCTCAATTACCTTGTCGGGACAGGGGATGCCGAACTGCTCTTTTAACTCGGCGGCGTTCGTGTAAGCGGGCAGTCCGGAAGTGTGCGTCAACAGATGCTCGATCCGGACCTCTTCTTTGCCGTTGCAGGCGAAGGCAGGCAGGTATTTGCTGACGTAATCGTCCAGAGCGATTTTTTTGCGGTCTCTTAGAATCATAATCGAAGTGGCTGTGGCAATCGGCTTGGTCATGGATGCCAGGTCGAAAATCGTATTTCTATCGGCCGGTTCCTCACACGGATCGACAATCTTATTGCCGAAGGCCTGCCGGTACACGATATCATCTTCCTGCCCGACGAGGACTACGGCCCCCGGAAAGCTGCCCTTGGCTATTTCTTCTTCGACGACCTGGTCGATCCCGGTAAAAAGCTGCCGGGGCTCTTCCTTTGGCTCCGGCTGGCATCCCGGCAAAAAACAAAGCGAAAACGCCAGGAAAAGCGTCATTGTCTGGATTCGTTTCATAATCACTGATTCGAATATTACCACGGATTGCCGGTATTGTCACTGATTTATTATCTTGTTGCTTGTATTAGTTTGAAAAGTCATTTAAAGTAGCGATAAATGAGACCGGCAAAGACAATTTCGATATTTACTATTTTTGTGATGCTTTCATGCTGTCGAGGTGCTGTTATGACAGGACTGGATCGTGTTGGTTCGTATAAGGAAGTGTTCGAAGGCAGACGACTTGGAATAATAACCAACCACACGGCATACGACAGGCAGGGTAAATTCATCGTCGATGTCTTCAGGAGCATGGATGGTGTGAAGGTCACAGCACTTTTCAGCCCCGAGCATGGTCTTTGGGGCACAGAACGGGACGGCAAAAAAGTCGGTGACCAAACCCACCCTGATTATGGCCTGCCGGTTTACAGCCTCTATGGGAAAACGCAAAAACCCACTGGCGATATGCTGCGAAATATCGACGTTCTGGTTTTCGATATCCAGGACATCGGAGCAAGATTTTATACCTACATCTACACGATGTCGCTGGCGATGGAAGCGGCGGCTCAGAACGGCAAAACCTTCGTTGTGCTGGACCGCCCGAATCCTATCAACGGCGTCAGTGTTGAGGGCAACATCCTCGAACCGGCGCAGGCCAGCTTTGTGGGGCTTTATCCGATCCCTATCCGGCACGGCATGACCGCAGGCGAACTGGCGAAAATGTTTAATGGACAGGGCTGGCTGAGCGGAAACGTTAAGGCCAAGTTGACAATTATCCCGATGGAAGGCTGGCGTCGCCCGATGTGGTACGACCAAACCGGTCTGCGTTTTATAAAGACCTCGCCTAACATGCCCGACATAGAGACCGCCGCCATCTATCCGGGACTTTGTCTGCTGGAAGGAACAAATGTCTCCGAAGGCAGAGGGACAACGATGCCGTTCAGGCAGTTCGGCGCGCCCTGGATCGATTCGAAACTTCTTGCCGAGCGGCTCAATGTTCTAAACCTGCCGGCTATGCGCTTCAAACCGGTACGTTTCACGCCCACAAGCTCGAAGTATAAGGGCCGGGAGTGTTACGGCGTCCGGATAATTGTCTCAGACCGCGACCGGCTTGAGCCGTATTTAAGCGGTATTAGAATCGTTAATGAAATCTGCCGGATGTACCCGGATCAGCTCAAATGGAGAGCGAGCCATTTCGACCGCTTGTGCGGGACCTCAAAAATCCGCAATGCCATCACAGGTAGCTCGTCGCTGGATGCTCTGCAGAACAAATGGCGGAAAGAACTTGAATCTTTCCTGAAAATCAGGGCCGGATATCTCATTTATCCTGATTGAATCTGCTTAATTGCCAAAGCGACGGGCGAGGGGATCTCTTTTCCCTCCTGTTGTCCCAATTCAACTTCTTCCAGGGCTTCATGGAGGGCAATACACGCCTGCTTGTAACTGCAGCCGGTTTGATTGACTATCAAACGTGAGCCCCGGTCAATAAGTTTTTTATTGCTCGGCGACAGCCATACCATCGCGTTGCCGATAACTCTGTCCATTCGAACCATCGTAACGGTAGAGAGTGTGTTTAAAACTATCTTTACGGCGAGATGATGCCACAATAGCAGCGGTGAATCTGTCAGAGTGCATGGAAAACAGAATGTCTTATCTGTCACTCCTGTGGAATCAGTCTGGCCGACGATAATTGCAGCAGTCTTTTTGTATTGTGGGCCGAATTTTTCTAAGGCGGTGCTGATGAGTTGATCATCGTTGCCTACTCCAACAACCACAAGTGCCGAATCGGGTGCATCCGTCCGCGAAGTATCGGGCTCGTTTCCAATCATGAACTTGTGTATTTCAGTATTGTCCAACCTGGGCGGCCGGGCTTTCAGGTTCTCCGGCGCATTCATCTTCTCGTAAACGTCTCTTCCCCAATCCAGGCCGCGTGGCTCTCGCTGCAGCAACTCCTGCCATGCATCTTTGGTGGAACGAAGCGGGTCTTTTACGAAAGCCCACGACCGCGGCGAGATATTATCATCCTGTTTTCTAAAGGGCGGCAGCATGAACGTCGGCGAGCGCTCCGTTGTATCCGTCAGAACATCCAGCAGAAACTCATCTGCGAAGTAGGTCACAAGTCCATGCCTGCGATATATCCCCTCTTCGTATGCCGTTGCGGTCGTGAGCATATTGACCGTCTTGTTACTCGATAGCTGGGCCAGCAGTTCGCACAGTCGCCTATGGTACTCATCCGGCGGGTTTTCCCGAAGCCCGAGATTATCGGCGTCCGATGGTGACAGTCTCTGCCGCAGAAAACGCACCAGCGCGATTTCGAGCGCACTTGCGACAATAAATAGTTCCGCCGTAGTGGCCTGCATTCTTGTTGAGCCGGTAATGGCCATTGGGCCGGTTGTCAGATCGAGCTTTGTAATTCGAGGCTCTTCGATTACCTCTCGTGAGCGTTTTACGTGACGGCACAATAATTCTGTCGGATTGTTATAGACAAAAAAGACCTTCGCCCCGACATCGAGTCCTTCCCATGCCGTGCCGATTACGAATGATGTTTCGCCGCCCTCGGTGATGGCGACAACAACATCACCTTGTCCAACACCAAGTTCCCTCAACTGGTATCGTCCGAAGTCGGGGAAATCCTCGTAGCCCTCTACAGCTTTGATAAGGGCAAAATCCCCGCCGGCCATGATGCTGAAAACACGGTCTTCCATCTCGCCCATTTCCGGCGAAACTTTACCGGCCTCGCGCCAGAACCTTCGCCAGGCTGCTTCAAGAAGAATGCTCAATCTGCCGGTAGCCCCGCAGCCGGTAAAGAAAATCTTCTTGCCCGTACTCATGGCCTCGCCAAATGCATCAACGAGCCGCCCGAACGAATCCTGTTTCAGCACCTTTTCCATCGCTGGCGGAATCTCATCATCCACCGACTGCAGCATCCGGATCGCCGCCGGCAAATCCACCGCCGCTGTCTGTGACAGCGTATTTGTTTTTGGATGAAACGCCTCAGTCAACAATTCCCCCAGACGGAATTCCTTCTCTCGTATCAAAAACTCTTCAGCTCTTTTAATCGCGTCCGACATTGTATCTATTCCGTAATTTAATGTTTGAATACCATATTCGTATCATTTTAGGCGGAAGATGTAAATACACTTTTCCTCTACCAGATACATTGATGATTAGGTGAAGTATGTATATAATCTTTTCCGTGACTGTGAGAATACTCTTTAGCAAATAAAGATCTGGGAAAATAATGAATCGCCGAATTCGAGAAATTGCATGTAAAGGTAAGATACGGGGGGTGGGATTGATGTCCGGCACATCGGCTGATGGAGTGGATGCTGCTGTTGTCGATATCGACAGAGGGAAGGTTCGATTGCTGGCGTTCGATACTTTTGCTTATCCGGCTGTGCTGCGGCGGCAAATCCTTGATTTGTGTCGGCCGGAATCGGCCCGGCTGGATGATATCTGCCATTACAATTTCGTTCTGGGTGAGGTCTTTGCTGATGCTGTCATAAAACTATGCTCAAAAAGCGGCATATCCCTTAGCTCGATAGACCTGATCGGCTCGCACGGCCAGACGATTTATCATCAGCCATCCGGCAAACGCTACAGCGGCAAGACGGTACGTTCGACATTGCAAATTGGCGAGCCATCTGTTATCGCTCAGCGGACCGGCATCACAACAGTCGCGGATTTCAGGCCTCGCGATATGGCCGCCGGCGGGCAAGGCGCTCCATTAGTGCCGTATGCGGATTATGTTTTGTTCAAACACAAGCTGCTGGCGCGAGCTGTTCAGAATATTGGGGGAATTGCAAATGTTACTTTCCTGCCGGGCGGATGCACAAGGGATGGTATTATCGCTTTCGACACGGGGCCGGGAAATATGGTAATCGATGGTATCATCAACCTTATCACTGACGGTAGGAAACGCTTCGATACGGGCGGTAAAATGGCTGCGGAGGGTAAAGTTGATAGCCGGTTGCTGAATGAACTGCTCCGGCATCCTTTTTTTCGACAGCGACCACCGAAATCGACGGGCCGGGAAGAGTTCGGCTCGGATTTTGCTGAACGATTCTACCGCCGGGCCGAAAAGAAAGGTCTGGCCGATGCCGATATCATCGCTACCGTGACAGCCTTGACAGCTAAGAGTATCGCGCAGGCGTATCGGCGGTACCTGAAAGCGATGCCGGACGAGGTGATATTATGTGGGGGCGGCTCTCATAATCGCACATTGGTTGAGATGTTGCACGCCGAGTTGCCGGATGTTAAGATGCTCTCGACCGATGATTTCGGCATCAGTGTCGATGCCAAAGAGGCGGTCTCGTTTGCGATTCTGGCCTGGGCTACGATCAAGGGGATGACGAACAACGTACCGGCGGCCACCGGCGCCGAGCGGCCGGTTATTTTAGGGAAGATTGTGCCGGCATGACGAAAAGACGTAAAATTCTGCCAACCACAGAGCTGCGCAACCGCGCCAGCGAAAATATAGACCGGCTCTCGACACAGCAGATCGTCGATCTGATTAATGCCCAGGATGCCCTTGTTCCCGCCGCGGTCGCGCGGCAGAGAAAGCAAATTGCTGCTGCGATTGATGTAATCGTAGCACGATTTAAAAAGGGCGGACGATTATTTTACGTCGGAGCCGGCACAAGCGGCAGGCTGGGTGTATTGGATGCTTCGGAATGTCCCCCGACGTTCGGCGTACCGCCTGCGCTGGTACAGGGCATAATCGCCGGCGGCCGGCGCGCCCTGGTTCGCTCTGCGGAAGGGGCGGAAGATTACCCCGAGGACGGTGCTTCGGCGATAGAAAAAAAACACGTCCGGGCAAGGGACGTCGTGGTCGGTCTGGCGGCGTGCGGCATGACACCCTTTGTGCTTGGAGCGCTCGAACAAGCTCGAAAAATCGGGGCGGCAACGATTTTTATCACATGCGCGCCGGAGGCCGTCGAGCATATCCCGGCCGAGATTATTATCAATCCGGTCGTTGGCCCGGAGGTCGTTACCGGCTCGACGCGAATGAAGGCCGGCACTGCTACCAAGCTCGTGCTCAACACACTCACGACCGGCGCGATGATTCGGCTGGGCAAGGTTTACGGCAACTTAATGGTTGATCTGAAAGCAACAAATGAGAAGCTGCGCGATCGGTCAGTGCGAATTGTTATGGAAATGACTAATCTCAGTCGCCCGCGGGCTCAAAAGCTGCTGGACCGTGCTGAGGGCAAGGTCAAAGCGGCCATTGTCATGCACTTTCGTAGGACCGATTTGGCTGGTGCTTTGAAAATCCTGAATGAGTGCGACCAGTTTTTGAGGCGGGCAATTGTGGATGCCGGGGAGACAGCATGATTACAACGAATATACGATCGCGTACCCGTATGCTGTTGCTGGTAATCGTCACGCTGATGGTTTCGTCGGCGAGCCGCGCGGCGCCGGCGCAAGATTCTGTCCGTTTTGACGATTTCATCAGCTCATTTCCTGCTGCTGTACAGGCAGATGCCCGTGCGGTCTGGGAGGCGCCGCCATCTGGTGAGGTGACGGATGATTCGGTAACGACCGAGCTCTCTGGAGGGGATATTTCCGACGATGATCTGCTCGCCGCTGTCGGCGGCGAGAAGAAGGACGCCGTGCTGGAGCAGTTGAAAGAGCTGCGGGCTCAGTGGCGCGCCGCCCGTGCCGAGCAAGATGAGTTCGTGCAGGCCACGGCCCGCTGGACATCGTTTGCCGAACGCATAAAGGACCGCGAGGAAATGGGGCCTGTGTATCTGGGCGCCCTGCGCGTTGTACGTGAGCACGAGGTTCTGCTCCAGCAAGCCGAGGTGCGCATTGCCGCCCTGGAAAAGGAGAATCAGTCCCATCGCGTCGGGGCCGCCCTCGATGCCGTCTCGCGCAATTTCACCACGCGGGACTGGCTCGTGATTGTCGCGTACCTCGTCCTGACGACTGTGCTGGGCGGACTGCTGGCCGGCAGGCAGGCCTCGATGAAAGACTTCTTCCTCGGCGGCCGCAAACTGCCCTGGCCTGCCGTTTGCGGCTCCATCATCGCCACGGAGCTGTCGGCTGCGACCTTTCTCATCGCTCCGGCCCTGGTCTTCTCGGCCGGCGGCGACATGACCTATATCCAACTTGCCCTCGGGACCATCCTGGCGCGTTTTATCATCGGCTACTTCTTCATCCCCGCCTATTACGAGCGCGAGATCTACTCGCCGTACGAGTACATGGGTCGGCAGTTGGGCCCGCGCGTGAAGAACATCACCACCGCCCTGTTTATGATCGGGGGCATCCTCGCCCAGGGCGCGCGCGTCTATATTGCGGCCAAAGCCCTTCAGGTCGTCACCGGTACGGATGTCACCACGTCCATCGTCATCATCGGCGTTGTCTCGGTCGGCTGGACCGTCATGGGCGGGATCACGACCGTTGTATGGACTGACGCGATTCAGTTTCTGCTCTTCGTCATAGGGGCCGTTGCGGCCGTGGCGTTCGCAGCGACAAGCATCGACGGCGGTCTGGCGGCGATCGTATCCGAGGCCCATCACGCCGGCAAGTTCCGGGTTCTCAACCTTAACCTCAACACCTATGAAGCGTACACACTCTGGTGCGGCCTGATCGGTTTCAGCTTCCTTACCCTTTCCTCCCATGGCACCGACCAACTGCTGGTACAGCGTCTGTTCACCTGCAAGGGTCCGGGGCACGCGCGCAAGGCCATCGTCTGGTCCAGCCTGTCGCAAGTGCTGACCTTCCTGCTGCTCTTTGTCGGGGCCGCAGTCTTCGTCTATTACCGTCATGTCCCGCTGACGGCGCCTGAGCGGGTCGTGGTCGATGCCGATTCCATGAAGGTCTTCGCCGTCTACATCGTCGACGTAATGCCGCCGCTGTTGTCCGGCCTGCTCATGGCCGCCATTTTTGCCGCCGCCATCTCCACGCTCGACTCGCTCCTGGCGGCCCTTTCCCAGTCAACCATTTCCATCCTTTATCAGCCGTTCCTCAAGCCCCGGGCTTCCGAACGCCATTACGTCATGGCTTCTCGCGTCATCGTTTTGATCTGGGGCATTCTGCTAACCGCCTTTGCCATCTCCTGCGACGTAATCGCCCGCTCGTACGCCGACCTGATTCAGTTCGCGCTGGCCATGGCGGCCTACACCTACGGCGGCCTGCTGGGTGTGTTCCTGTTCGCCTTTTTGCCGACGCGGCGCGACGATGTGGGCTTGCTGTGGGGCGTCCCTCTGTCGGCGCTGATGGTCTTCGCCCTGAGCTGGCATCAGGCGGTCCCGCAGTGGATTGTCGTGGTGGCCGCGGCAATTCTGCTTCTCCAGGCCTTTCGCCGGCTCCGGCAACAGCCCGAAAAGATTCTCTACATCGCCCTGGCTGTGCTGCTGGTCCTGATCCTCAGCCTGGCCGTGGTCGGCACCACGCCCGATGGCCGGCCCGTGCACATCACGCTGGCCTGGCCCTGGCACTTCCCCCTGGCGACAGCCATGACGTTCTGCCTCGGCTATCTCGTCGGGAATCGCCGCCCTGACCAACAGTAAAAACACGACTGTAATCGGTACCGGAATAACTTTCATTATTTACGTTACCAGTCGTTGAATTGCGGCCTTTATTAAGTAGACAGAGCTCTCCGGCATGGTTGTTTTTAGCGTGATTGAGCCGGAAAAGTGAAGAACTTAAGAATGCAGGAGGCTTTAAAATGAAGGCTTTAAGATACATCCAAAAATGGCTGCTGAGTCTTTGGAATTTCGAAGCAAATCCGTCGACAGGGATTGACTCACACAAATGGGAAAGTAAAATTGAGATTATGACAAGTTTGTCATGCAGGCATTGATGAGTCGATTATTTGAATACTAAGGTTGCAATAAAGATTGGGAACGAACAATGAGAAGAGCAATATTAATCATCGTTTTGATTTTATCAATCTTCCAACTGGGCGGCTGTGTGGTTATTTCCTGCGAAGAGCACATGCATGGTAGGCCTCCACATGTCAAGTGTTTGGAAACAGATTTAACGGTTCATGAAGTTCTCGTTATTGGATTCTGAATTACAAATCAATACTACATTTCATTTTGCTCCTGCGTCACCTTTTCCATGCCTAAGTTTACATTGCAGTTGTAATTCCAAAACTGATTGGATATCTTATTGGCCATTGTTTTAATCCTATGGTTTTTTATAAGGGGATGTTCCAATGGCAAAACAATGGACGGTGCAGGAGGTTTTAGATATGTCCAGGTCATTCCAGCCGGTGTGTGTGCTGACTGCTGCTGCGGCTCTGGATGTGTTCAGTCCTCTTTCAGCCAAACCAATGACAACCGCGGAATTGGCCGTCGAACTCGGAACTGATCTTCGGGCGACGACTATCCTTCTGGACGCACTTGCAGCATTGGAATTCCTGAGCAAGCAGGGCGATAAATACAGCGTACCTGATGATGTGGCTGGGTTGTTGGCCGGGCAATCAACCGGCAACGTTCTGCCAATGGTTCGCCATCATGCCAATTGCCTCCGTCGCTGGGTCGAGCTGCCGAAAGTGACGCAAACAGGAAAATGTGCTGAAGCTGGCCCGAGTATTCGCGGTGCCGAGGCTGACAGAGAGGACTTTATCGGTGCCATGAACACTATCTCAAGACCTGTTGCTGCTGATGTAATTGATAAAATCCAGCCTTCGACATTCCGTCATATGCTTGATGTAGGCGGCGGCCCCGGTACGTGGTCGATTGCATTTCTTCATGCCTCACCTGAGGCCGGAGCTACGTTGTTTGACCTTCCGGCGGTAGTGACGATTGCCAGAAAGAATTTTGCCGGGGCTGGATTGACTGACAGAGTAACACTTGTAGAAGGCGATTTTTATACCGATGCTTTACCGGAAGGTGCCGACCTGGCCTGGCTTGGAGCCATTTGTCATCAGAATTCCCGGCAGCAGAACCGGGACCTTTTCAGCAGGGTTTACGCTGCTCTTGCCGATGACGGCGTTGCTGTCATTCGCGATGTGATAATGGATGCTTCTCACACGAGCCCTGCAGGGGGAGCATTGTTTGCCGTCAATATGCTGGTAGGAACCGAAAGTGGTGGGACATATACTTTCGATGAATACAGCGAAGATCTTTGTGCCGCCGGTTTTGTCGAGGCCGAATTGGTGTATCGGGACGAGTTAATGAGTTCCTTAATTCGGGCAAGGAAAGCTTGACCGGCTTTTAATTGCCGGGATGGTGTTCGGTCAGAATTTTCTTATCAGTCCGATGACGACCGCTTCGATTCGGCAGTTGTTTGTGTAAATCGGCTGATAATCATCGTTGGCGGGCTGGAGCCGGGCACGATCTTTCTCTTTGTAGAATCTTTTTAGTGTCGCATTCTCGTCATCTACGATAGCGACGACCAGCTGGCCGTCTTCTGCTACGCTGGTCCTGCGGCAGATGACGTAATCGCCCTGTTGGATGTCCTCATCGATCATGCTGTCGCCGCTGACTTCAAGAGCGAATATGTCATCGCCGGAGCCGAAGGCCGAGGCCAGCGAAAGTAATTCGATGTTCTCGACTGCCTCGACGGGCACACCCGCTGCAACAGTGCCGGCCAACGGGATGCCCTGGAATTCTGAGGTATATGTTGGTACGCTTTGCTCCGACAGCTCTCTAAGCAATTCTTGCCCTTGGGAACTGACCTTCAAAGAGCGAGCCTTGTTTTGGAATCCTGAAAGCAGCCCCTTTCTTCGAAGCTCGGTGAGATGTTCGAATACGGTGCTTCGGCTTATGTTTAATTCTGATGCCATTTCGGACAAGGTCGGGGAATAGCAGCGGTTCTGCTGAAAACCGGCTATCATTTGCAGGAGCTGGAGCTGACGCGGCGTCAGTTGAATCGCGGTCTGTGCTGGTCTCAATCGCATCTTTTGGTTTCTCCATGTGGAAATCTGTCTGTTCGTTAGGACAAATGGGCGGTGTAGAACACTTCAGGCCGAGTGCCGCGGCGAGCGCTTCGACGGCCGAGCTGAGCAATCTCGCTACGACTTCTGCGCATTCGGAAGGTTTCGGCTCCCAGGCCGCTACGAAATCTCCGCCGGGCCCGAACTTGCAGAGCGGCTCAGTTTGTCTTTCTTTTTCAGGTTTCATCTTTTTTTCCGGTTTTCAGTAATTCGTCAAATTCGTTCAGTCGCAGATGTTCTATCGGCAGGGCACATCAATTTACCCAAACAAAAACCGAACAAAAACATGCTGGTTCAGGACTTTTTTTTCGCTCTTTGGTTTCTGTTCTGATAGGTTTAAAAATATGGGACTACGGCATAGATTTTTTTTGCCGTCGAACAAGCAGGCAATGATGTTGGCTATAAATGCTCGATTCGGGTAAGATATAAGCGACAGACGCTGTATTAGTATGGAAATCGGGTTGTTGTTATTAATAAGGGAATCTTGATGAATAGAAAAGGATTTTTTAACCGAACCGACACGATTGTTGTAACTCTTGCTGCTATAATCGTTGGTGCTGGTTGTCGGCAGTGTGCTATTTGCCCCGAGGGAGGTCAATGGGTGTCATTATTTAACGGAAAAGACCTGACCGGGTGGGTCGTCAAATGCAAGCCGGCCGATGCCGGCAAGCAATTCTGGCGTGTGGAAGACGGAACGATTCTCGCTGATTCTATGGCCGGTAAGGAGCATGATTACATCTGGTTACTCACGGAGCAGGAATACGGCGACTTTATCCTGCGGTTGCGTTTCCAGGCGTATCGAGACAACCCGGGCAACAGCGGCGTCCAGATCCGCAGCCGGTACGATGATCAGGCCGGCTGGCTGGATGGCCCGCAGATCGATATTAATCCGCCCGGTCCCTGGCGTACCGGCATGATCTGGGATGAAACAAGGGGTGTCAAGCACTGGCTTTATCCTGATGTTCCCAAGGGTGAATGGGTCGATCCGTCGATGGCGCCGTCTGAGATGGTTTTTTATTACAGTGATGAAGGGCCCGGTTGGAACGATTTGGAAATTGAAGCTGTCGGAACCAGAATTACCGCCCGCCTCAATGGTGTGAAGATTACGGATTACAATGGTACCGGTGAACTCGACGATGATGTGCATAAGATGAGGAATGTCGGGCTTTCCGGTCATATCGCGCTGCAGATACACACGGGCGATTTACTTAAAATCCGCTATAAGGATATTTATATAAAAGATTTATCCAACTAATGTGTTGCTAACATGCAAAGGCCTGCTCCTTTATGGAAGGCTGCGTGGTTCGACTCCGAGCAGGTGGCGTACGAAGAAATCCATGCGTCGCCTGCTGGCGTAAGGAGTCTCTCCCACACCGTGACCGCGGCCCGGCACAATTAACAGGTCGAAATCTTTGTCCGCTTTGATAAGTGCATTGACGACCTGCATGGTTGAGGCGGGATCTACGTTTCTGTCGAGCTCGCCTACGGTCAGCAGCAATTTGCCCTGCAGTTTGTGTGCCTGAGTGACATTAGATTGTTCTTCGTAATGGGGGCCGATAGGCCAGCCCATCCACAACTCGTTCCACCAGATCTTGTCCATCCGGTTATCGTGGCAGCCGCAGTCGGCTACTCCAACTTTGTAAAAGTCGCCGTGTGCCAGCAAGCCTCGTAGAGTGCTCTGACCGCCGGCCGAGCCGCCGAATATGCCGACTCTTGTAAGGTCCATATAAGGATATTTTGCTGCCGCCGCCTTCATCCAGAGAATCCGGTCGGGAAAGCCTGAATCGCCGAGATTCTTACAGCACACATCGTGAAACGCTTTTGAGCGGTACGATGTGCCCATGCCGTCCATCTGCACAACAATAAAACCGAGCTCTGCGATTGCGTGCTCACGAGTCTGTAGTCCGAATGATTTCGGCACAAAAGCGCCCTGCGGGCCGGCATAGATTTTCTCAATTACGGGGTATTCTTTGTCGGGATCGAAATTGCTCGGGCGAATGATGATTCCGTATATGTCCGTTTTACCGTCCCGGCCTTTGACAACAAATCGCTCAGGAGGGTGCCAGTCAGTTGCTAGCAATGGACTCCAATCAGCTCTTTCCAGCTCAAAGATGAGTTTTCCGTCTTCGGTGCTGCGCAGTTCCGTTATCGGTGGCTGATCGACGCGGGACCATCTGTCGAGGAAAAAACGCCGATCAGGTGAAAATGTAATGTCGTGTGTGCCGTTGCTGCGAGTCAAAACCACCAGGCCGGAGCCGTCGAAGTTTACGCGGCAGAAATGAATGTAATAAGGATCCTGCGTGGGCCAAATCCCGCCGGCCTGAAACCATATTTGCCGTTTTTCCTCGTCCACGTTATCAACCCGGCGGACGACCCACGGGCCTTTTGTGATTTGGTTTTTGACATTTCCCGTCTTGGAGTCATAGAGATAGAGATGGTTCCAGCCGTCCCGCTCCGACATCCAGATGATTTCATTCGTATCGTCGATGTAATGACTGAATTGCTTGCCGGCGTAGTCGATGAAAGTCTCGCTCTGCTCTTCGACGATGGCGCGGGGGTTGCCCGTTGCTGCATCCACGCTGATGATGCGAAGTATCTGATGGCCTCGCTGATTGTATAGAAACGTAAACCGGCTCGAATCCGGCGACCAGCGAATCTCTGAAATGCTCCAGGGATTCGTTAACAGCTCATCCGGGATCGGAATATGAAGTCTGTCGGAGATGTGGAAGAGATGGGGTTTGTCGATCGGAATCTTGTCGCCCGGTTTGAGATAGGAATAATTGTGGAGCTTGGGCTGCAACTGGTCATCGGGTGACGACTCGATAATATATACTTTTCTGTCATCGCCTTTACATCTTCGCAGCACGAGAAGCCTGGTCGAATCGGGCGACCAATAAAATCTGTCCGAATAAGCATCCTCCTCAGTGCCGTCCTCGGTAAATGCTATCTCTTCATCCGTTTCGAGATTCTGCACGTAGAGATTGTAGTCCTTAATGGATAACGACCATTTGCCGTCGGGAGACTTTGCCTGTGACCTTGGGCCCCTTGGTCCTCTCTGCCGCCTTCTGTTGGCAGCCTCACGAATCGTTTCTTCGTCTATAATCGCGTCGGCGGCTTCTTCCTCTGCCATGAAGGCAAGCAAAGTTTCACCATCTTTGTCCGTTACCAGCCAGACGTGCCCGGCATAAGTGTGCTGGCGATGCTGCTCGCCGACGGCTATAGTGGCGTAGTGTTTTCGCTGCCGGTCGGAATCTATCCAGTAGATATCGACGTCTTTGTCCGTGCGATTGATAAAAGTAATCGATGTTTCTTCGCCGGTTTGCCGGCTTGTTCGCCACCGGCGAAGCGGCTCGAGTGACGAGGTTGCCCGTTCATCTCTGGTTGTTGCTTCGATTTCGTAAGATCTCAAGCTGCATTTCCACCAACTGTTGTCGTAGCTGAATGTAAGTGATGAGCCGGTCTCATCGAATATCAGACGATCGATGGCAAGCTTTTCAGCATCTATTTCTTGATTTACAGCTTTCGACAGCGATTCAGCCAGCCGCTCATGGTCGAACGCAGGCTGCTTGATACCCTTTTCGGTATCGACGAATATGAATTCACGTTTGCCCTCAGGCAAATCGTTACGATACCAGAACCGCTTATTGTCCTTCAGCCAGTGAGCGGTTACCCGATCTTTGAAAACTTTATCGGCGGTAGTTTTTTGCAGATTCGTCGCCCGCTCGTAGTCGCTGCGCGTGCCCTGGGCAAATCCGTACCGGGCGTCGACAAGTAGCGCAATAAGAAAAGTTGCCTGGATAAAGCTTTTTAGTTTTAAGGGCATGTTCATAATTTGTGTCTTCCTGTTACCTGTTCATATTGCTTTTAGAGGATTAATAATTCAGTCAACTTCACTATCTCTGCTATAGGTTACTCTGACAAAGATGTTGCGTCAATCTCCGTTTTGTGCGGACTCGAATAGACGTTTCGCTGTCGATCTGTTAATATATCGAATCAGCAGGTTGGACTATATTGTAAATATCATTTGAAGGAGCTTATCAATGAAAACAAATCCCAAAAGAAACATCGTAGAAAGAGGTCCATTCTTTAAATGGAACGCATCAGGTACGGCAATAACGCTGCTGTTGACGGTTGTTTTATGTTTGGCTACGGCAAATGCCGAAGTGGCGTGGCAGCGTAAAAGCAGCTCAACCGGCGATATGCCGACTCCTAACGACGGCAAGCAGCAGACGTGCTGTCTGATACTGGACATCGATAAGGACGGTATTGACGATTTCGTCGTGGGCGAACGAACGCAAACGCCGTCCGTGGTCTGGTATAAGTACAACGGAAAAGGCTGGGACAAATTCGTGATTGACAATACGAGAAAAAATCCCGAGGCGGGCGGCGACTGTTGTGATATCGACCGGGACGGCGACCTGGATGTTATCCTGGGCCAGGACTACAGCGGCAACGCAATCTGGTGGTGGGAGAATCCATATCCGGATTTCTCGAAGCCCTGGACGTGTCGGCACATCAAGAATTCAGGAGCCCGCAAGCATCACGACCAGACCATCGGTGACTTCGACGGTGACGATCAGGTGGAATTCGTCTCGTGGAATCAAGGGGCTAAGAGGCTTTTACTTTTTGAAATCCCATCGAATCCGAAATCGACCGAACCATGGCCTTCTTCTGCTGTTTACGAATGGTCGTCAGGGCAGGAACGGGAAGGTTTTCCATCAATTGGCGTGGATATCGATCTGGACGGTAAAGTCGACCTCGTCGGCGGAGGACGCTGGTTCGAACACCAGGGCGGCAACGAATTCAAAGAGCATGTAATCGATGCCGAGATGGCGTTTACGCAGTGTGCCGCCGGCCAGTTGGTCAGGGGCGGACGTCCCGAGGTGGTTTTTTCGCCCGGCGATATGGATGGGCAGGCCCGTTGGTACGAGTGGACCGGAGACGGATGGAAAGTGCATGTGCTGCGCGAGGTCATCCACGGCCATACCTGTGAAATCAGGGACATCGACGGCGACGGCAATCTCGACATCTTCATCGGTGAGATGGGCAATCCCGGTGCCGGTGACGAAGCAAGGGCATACATCTGGTATGGTGATGGAAAGGGAAGCTTCGAAGAAACCGTTGCCTCGCACGGTCAGGGCATTCATGAAGGCAAACTCGGCGATCTTGACGGCGACGGCGACCTGGATATTTTGATGAAGCCGTATAATCATAAAACGCCCCGTATAGATATTCTGTTGAACAGCGGTAGAAGCGTTCCTGGTAAAACCGAGTGGCAGGTTCTTTTTGACGGCTCGAATTTAAACAGATGGCAGAATGACGACGGCGGCAGGCCGAGCGCAGGTTGGGTAATAGAAGATGGAGTGTTGACCCGGAAGTCCAAAGCCGGCATGATCTGGACCAGGGAACGCTTCGGCGATTTCGTTCTCGATCTGGAATTCAAGACCGAGGGCAACAGCGGCATCTTCTTCCGAACCGACGATCCGAAAGACTGTGTTCAAACCGGCATCGAAATGCAGGTCTATAAGCGTGTCGATAAACCAGGTAAGCATAGCTGTGGTGCGATTTACGATGCACTGGCTCCCAGCAAAGAAATGACTAAAGACGGTCAGTGGAACCGTGTCACCATTACAGCAAAGGACAATAAGATTAGCATCGTTCTCAACGGCGAGCAAATCATCGACATGGACCTGGACCGATGGACCGAGCCGGGTAAAAATCCCGAACCTCACGGCTCAAAAAACAAATTCCGCACTGCTCTGAAGGATTTCAAACGCGAAGGCCGTATCGGATTCCAGGACCATGGAGCCAAAGTGTGGTTCCGTAACATCCGTATCAGGCAGTTGTGAAAATAACAAGTCAGAATGCATAACTGCTCTAATTTTCTTGCAATATCGATCTATTGGATATAAAGTATACGTGAAATTATCAGCAGTTTGGTCGATAGACTTAGCTGGAATATCGTCAGATGAAGACCTGGAGAGGTGTCGGAGTGGCTTATCGAGCCGGTTTCGAAAACCGGTGTGCCCTTTGCGGGTACCGCGGGTTCGAATCCCGCCCTCTCCGTTTCTTTGTTATAATTAAACTGTTGCTTATGAGGTATTGTATTTCGGAGGCATGTTAAGTGCGAGTAGCGTTGGGGCAATTTAATACGGTTGTGGGTGATTTGGCCGGCAACGCTGAGAAGATGCGGCAAATCTATGCCCAGGCGGTTGAGGCGGATGTAGATTTGCTGGCCTTTCCGGAATTAGCTATTTGCGGTTATCCTCCGGAAGATTTGCTGTACAAGCAGCATTTTTTAAGAGATTGCTCGCTAACTCTCGAAAAACTTGCTGCTGATTGCACGGACAAGACGATCATAGTGGGCTTTGCTGAAGGCAAAGGAAAGAAAAGCTATAATTCTGCTGCAGTACTACAGGGGGGCAAAGTACACAAAATATATCGGAAAGGGATGCTGCCGAATTATGGTGTGTTCGATGAGCGGCGATATTTTCATCCCGGCGCCGAGCCGCTCGTCATCAATGTCGAGGGTCTCAATATTGCCATAACTATTTGCTTTGATATCTGGAATATCAGGTGGCTTCGTAACTTTCTCGCTGATACCGATGGAGTTCAAATGATTCTTAATATATCAGCTTCACCGTTTCATACCGGCAAAATCCTGACGAGAGAGAAAGTGATTAATGCTTGTGCAAAGGAATTGAATTGCGCTGTGGCGTACTGTAATCTGGTAGGTGGTCAGGACGAGTTGATTTTTGATGGCAGGAGCATGTTTGTCGATTCGACCGGCAGGATTGTCGCCAAAGCGAAAGCATTTGACGAGGATTTATTTATTGCTGATGTTGTCCCGGCAGTAAATGAGACTGTTCAGATCGAGCCGATGCAGCCAGCGGCTCAGCAGCCAATTGATCCTGTTGATGAAATCTATCAGGCGCTTGTGCTCGGTACCACAGACTACACACGCAAAAATGGTTTTAAGAAAGTGCTGCTTGGACTTAGTGGCGGCATTGATTCTTCAGTTACTGCTGCGATTGCTGTGGCGGCGTTGGGCTCCGAGAATGTTGTCGGCATCAGTATGCCATCGGAATTCAACAGCCCCGAAACGATTAGTGACGCCGAAAAGCTGGCAAAAAATTTGGGCATCGAGTTTCATACAATCCCTATTGGGCCGACACTTGCTCAGTTCCACGAGTTGCTTCAGACCGTCGAAGGCTGGAACGATGAGGGGATTGCATACGAGAATCTGCAAGCCAGAATTCGCGGTTGTATCCTGATGTCGCTGAGCAACCGTTTCGGCTCACTCGTGCTGACTACCGGCAACAAGAGCGAGACGGCAGTAGGATACTCGACTCTCTATGGTGATACTGCCGGTGGTTTCGGAATTATAAAGGACGTTCCGAAAACAACTGTTTACCAACTGGCCAAACATATAAACAATATAAGCGGGCGCCAAGTCATACCGGAAGATGTGATAACCAGGCCGCCGAGTGCCGAACTGAAGCCGGACCAGAAGGACAGTGACTCGCTGCCAGATTACGATTTGCTCGATAGAATTCTCAAGGGTTATATCGAAGAGGACAAATCCGTCACAGAGCTTATTACGCAAGGCCTGCCGGAGGATGTGGTCAATAAGGTTGTTCGTATGGTAGACCGAAACGAGTACAAAAGAAGGCTCTCACCGCCTGGAATTAAAATCACGCCGAAGGCATTCGGTAAGGACCGACGATTGCCTATTACAAATCGTTACAGCCATAGCCAACATACGACTTAATTTTTCAGATTCTTTCCGCTAAACTGATATTCACCGACGATGGCGTCCACAATTAATCTGCCGAATTGTGCTGCTGCTTGCGGTCCAGTGGCAGTTATGATTTGTCTATCCTTCTGAACAGGAGAAATAGGATCATATATGGCACCGGCCTGTCTGAGTGTATCCTGTTCGGTAAAGTAACTTGTTACCCGGACACCAGCCAGCACGTTTGCACTGGCCAAAATCGTTGGAGCAGTGCCAATTGCCGCGAGAACCTTTCCCTTACGAATCGTATCATTCACTATATTCTTTACAGTAGTATTATTAACGTACTCGACTGCTCCGGGGCCGCCTATAAAGATTATCGCATCATAATCATCGACCTTTAACCGATTTACTGGAATGCTTGCTTCGGCCGGATTTCCGAACATACCTTGGATCACACCGGTTTTTGTACTTGCTATGAATGTCTGCACCTGTGCGGCATTGAGCACATTTTTTGTTTGGAGTAATTCCAACTCTTGGAAATTCTGACTTCCAATGATTAATGCTGCTTTTTTTCCTGCTGCTGTTTCCTGTACAGCCGGATGACCGACACAAATTATATAAAGTGGTTCCAGAGTTCTTGTAAGGTTGCAGACTTTGCGGACTTGGTTTTTATCAAAACCGCCGACCGCGACTGCCCCAAGGTCTAAACAAACAGCCTGCAATAGTATATTCTGTGCGATATGCCCCGCTTCTATACGCATATATGTTCTAGCATTGTCTTTATATTGGTCAGTCAGCTTTCTGACAGAGCCGGCAATGATGATATTACAAGCGGCTACGGCTACCGACTCGGCCATCGAAGCAGCTGCCGCTAGGTCTGTGCGGATATCCTTCGTCCCCATTTCCATCAAACTGTGATCAGTAGGGCGATAAACGAATAAACCCTTGTGTGTTGCAAAAAGCAACTCTATGGGATAACTCGCCCCTGCCGATGGTGCTGTACGCAGGCCTCTTTGTGTTTCTGTTATGCCCTGACCGGCCCAGGCCAATTGGCTGATTTGTGAGTCTTTAATCGGTTCGCTGCTGAACTGTCGCACACTTCGCCGCCTGGCTAATGCCTGCTCAAGGCTGACATTTCCTGTCAGATTTGGGTCAGTTAGCAGGATTATCTTCTGTGGCGTTCGGGATCTGCTGCGTCCGAGACAAAGAGTTGCAAAGCAAGCTAATACTATTGCGAGAATTGTTAAGCGTTTCATTTCTTAATCCTCCAAAATAAGTTTTTCAAGTAGTAGCCTACAATCAGTATACATATATTATACACTCATTTTCGGATTTCCCAGATTAAACTTTATTTTTAGGGCATAACTTCGTATATTTTCCACGCATTAGTAACTTTTCAGGATCAGTCGACTAAGATCCCGACAAGGTTTCTGATTATTTCGGGCGTTTTTGGCTTGAGTGCGATGAGGAGAGAAGCTATTCCCTGCAGATTCGCTCTCTCAAGGCAAAAAGGCTGGGAGATGTGGATTTTCACGAGATTATCCATTTATATTGTGTAAATTATTGCTGATTGGATGATGAACAAAATATATGTCAATCTGCTTTTTTTCTTTGTGCTTTTTGCACTTTTACAGTCTATAAGCTGCGATGCTCTTGCCGATGTTTCGGTAGGTCGGTGGGCTCGTTTCGAAACATCGGTTAAGAACGAAGAAAAATATAGGAATTCTTATCGTGATGTGGCTTTGGATGTTACGTATAAAAATCCGGATGGCAAAGAAGTAAAGTTTTGGGGATTCTACGACGGCAACCAGACGTGGAAAATTAGGTTTATGCCCGACCGGATCGGTACCTGGAAATACTATGCCGTTTTCTCAGATGGCACAGAAGGAATCAGTGGAACATTTGAATGCGTCCCGTCTAATATTCCTGGTATGATTTCGGTGGACCAGACTAATCCGCAGTGGTTTGGCTACACGGGAGGTGAACATCTTTTGGTCCGTAGTTTTCATGTCGGTGACTGTTTCTTTGCTGAGAACTGGCCTGCTGCCAAGCGCAAAGAATTTCTGGATTGGCTACAGGCGCAAGGCTACAACATGCTTTCCGTGGCAAGTCACTATCTGAACCGGGATGTTGAAGGCCGCGGTCGCGGCTGGAGAACGCCCGACCTTTGGCCCCTGAACGCAGCGGAATTTCAAAAGATGGAAGCCATTTTGGACGACTTGGCCGCAAGCAAAATTATGGTCTATCCCTTTGCAGGTTTCTTTGGGCAAAGTTCGGACTTTACTATAGATCACTCCGAGCAAACCGAATATATCAGATATACCCTGGTTCGCCTTGGGGCGTACTGGAACGTTCTTTTTAATGTGGCAGGACCCGAACCGGAAATTAAATCTGATGAGTTTCAGAAGGCTATGACGGCGAAAGATATCAGTCGTCTCGGCCGCAAGATTAAAAAACTGGACATATTCGGGCATCTGGTCTCGGTTCATAATCCAAGTGGAGACGACCCGTTCAAAGACGAGGATTGGTTATCTTTCGTGACGCTGCAGGGTTGGAAAGGGACAAACTTGTCAGACGTTCACAGAGCTTTGTTGAAAAACCATCATAGCGCCAAGCCCCTTTATGCACAGGAAGTATTTTGGCCCGGCAACAAATACCATAATATTCGGAATGACGTTGATATCCGCAAAAAGGCATTTGTAATCATTATGTCGGGTGCAGCTATCAATTATGCGGATATGGACGGGAATTCGTCTTCAGGTTTCAGTGGAAGCATGGACCTGTCTGACAGGAATCAGGCCCGGCATGATATTGTCAAAAAGGTATGGGATTTCTTTGAGACGATACCGTTTTATCGCATGAGTCCCAATCAAAGGATTGTGGATAGAGGCTTTTGTCTCGCGGAAGAAGGCAGGTGCTATCTGGTATATCTTGCCAGTGGTGGGGCTGTAAATGTTTCTGTGAGTACCGGCTCTTACAATATAACGTGGATAAATGCACAAAATACCTCGGACAGGCGTGATATGGCAATGACAGATAACGGCAAAAAACTTTCTGCCCCTAATGATGGCGACGACTGGCTGTTGCTTTTGACGGCAGAAAATATGACTGGTGCCGATTCGTTGAATCCTCAGTGACACAGCCTTGCTGAGTAAGAACTCTTTTAGGTGGTTTCAATGACTTTATCGCACCAACAGAAGATAGCTGCATGTGTATTGGCCCTTTACTGGCCGGCGTTGTTTGTACTGACACATGTCCCAATCCCGCGTGTTGTTCAGGATGCTGATGTTTCAGATAAGAGCCTTCATTTTCTGGCATATTTGATTTTAACTTTTTTGCTCTGGTCCGCTGTCAGTATCAATCAAAAGGTGAACTGGCGCCGAGCTGTGCCCTGGTTGGTGTTATCTGTGATAGTTGTGTATGGGATTCTTGATGAGTGGCTTCAGGGCTATGTTGCGGGACGTAGCTGTGACGTTCGGGATTTTTTCATGGACTTGGCAGGTGCGCTTGCAGGTTTAATTATTTCCTCGTTTCTTACATTTTGGCCTGCGGGGCTTTTAGTAGTGGCCACTTTCATTTTTGGCATTAGTAATGTCACACGAGCGAATTTGGCCGACCTGCTACCTGTTACGAATACTGTGTTTCATCTCTTCGCATATGCGATTTTGACAATCCTATGGATTAACTGTATGCATATCTTCTCTGTTGCAAAAGCCCCTAAAGTCAGATGGCTCGTATTAGCAATGGCGGGCCCTACCGGTTTTCTAATAATCGATAAATCATTTTCTATTATAACCGACAAAGAATTAGCATTTCCCGACATAATCGTTGCCTTTGGAGCAATAGCTGCAGTTGTTACGGTATTTTACTCCAGAGCATTATTTCCTGACTTCAACACTCCTTTGAAAAATTGCTGTAAGTCCTTGTAAATACTGACAACGAAATTGATTTTGGGTGTCCCAAAGCTAAAATGGGGCTATGTTCGCGCGAAAAAAGAAGAA
>Ga0180437_10000155_pt1 | contig 146021 bp, 132 predicted proteins | sample SS_ome_4_FD_132410 | JGI IMG/M metagenome (GOLD analysis project Ga0180437, IMG submission 132410) | Hypersaline lake sediment archaeal communities from the Salton Sea, California, USA - SS_3_D_1 metaG | ecosystem: Environmental > Aquatic > Non-marine Saline and Alkaline > Hypersaline >...
CTCAAGAGCTATGACTGGTGTTGCTTGCGACATTGCTTCGGCTAACACAAGTCCTTGAGTCTCTGTCTGTGAAGCAAAAACAAAGATATCCGCATCACGATAGGCATTCAATAGATATTGTTTGCTTGGACGTTCAGTAAATATAACTTCCTGTCGACTTAATCCCAGTGTGTGATAAGCGTACTGTTGCAATGCAGACAATTCTGCACCATAGCCAATAAGCTCTAAAGTAAAACAAGGTGTTTCATCTATCAATGACTTAGTCATAGAAAGCAGCCATGGAATATTTTTTTCCCGCGCAAACCGGGAAACAGTCAGTAATCGACACTGCTTACGTCTAGCACGATTGAGAACATCTTCACCTTTTTTTGTTGGGGTAAAAAGGGATAATATACCACTTGGAACTACGGATATAGGGGTGGTAACTGCCGCAGATTGTAAGTGATGCTCAATCGATGGCGTCGGAACAATGACTCGGTCAACGGCATTACAAAAGCGCCGAACAATTCTTCGTACCATAGGACGAGTAATCCATGTAGGTATGGGTACATAATGAACATATTGCTCGTACAATGAATGATGCATAAATACCACCGGTATGGACAGGTTCCTCGCAACTATATTGGCAGCTTGTCCAAGTAAAAAGGGATGATGTACATGCACAATGTCAGGCTTGTACGTACAAAATAACTTCCGTAACTGATAGCGCATCCCAACGGGGATAGTCATGGGATTATTCTTATAGGTAAAATGTCCAGCACAGTACACACGTTCCACATCGTCTTCCGTCTCAGCACCTTTAAAGTCAAGTGTAATAATAACTACCCGATGACCCTGTCTGCGCAGTGCGTCAGTTAACGATTTTATCGAGCTGACTACCCCTCCTGAATAGGGAGTATAATTATTGGTTACCATACAAATTGTGAGCGACATATTTTGGCTTCCTTGATAATCGAAAGTCAATGAGAATGCCATACAGCTTAAAATAACAACTATAAGTCCTTATTTCATTGTATGTCATACCTGTCATAAGTGTAAAGTAAGGTATTTGATAAGACAACAGAAAAGGAATTATGCTTTGCCGGAGAATAGGTTCCGCGTTCAAATAATTTTTACAAAAAACCAGGCTTACTAGCCACAATTAGAAAAAGTTATCGCTTGGTTATTGTTATGTACAAGCAGGGTCGATTTTCAGGAAGTAGCCAGTGACCCTTGCCATATCTGACCTTCATTGTTCAACGTATGGTCTTGACCACGGATACCAGATGGTCCGGCAGATACATCAGTCAAAATGCGCGAATCGAACGATTTGTTAGATGTATCAAAGACGATTATAATGGCACCCCCGCCGCCTCCTTTACCTACACCTGCATAATCACCGGCATCAAAGACACTAAAGGAAGTACTCTTAATATCACCTCCACTGCCACCGCGGGCTTGAATAAGTCCTGTACCCTCTATCATACCTGCCTGAATGACAATGACCCCACCGCCACCACCGCCAGCACCGGGGGTCACCATATCTGAGTACCCCAAGAAACCTTCATCTCCTCCTATACCACCCACAACACACGGGGAGACGGTTTCATTAATAATATTCTCTACTAAAGCAGCAGTAATTGATACCTTGCTCTCGGACATGACATCCGCTAAGGTTGTATATTCCTCAACATTTTTACCACCGCCTACGGTTAAACAAGAAGTGGTATCAGGAATACGTGGGTATTCAAACGCGTTTTCGGAACGACCTTCCCCATCTTTTCCATGTAAGTTACCTGACAATCCTGCACCCTTACCGAAATATGCACCATGTAACCCCGATAAACCATTATGCATAATGACCCCATCCAGAATTAACTTTTTTGTACGTACAATAAAGCCATTGGTAATAACGGTGCTTCCCTGAGGAATAATAAGTATGGGACACACAAGATCTTCGTCAAGAAGAGTAACACCAATGTGCTGAACCCGTTCACATACATCCTCAGGCGTAGTAACATTGTTCTCAATAACGTCACTTGCAGATTCGGGCGTGTACGTTTCTTGTGTTTGACTAACATCTAATGATGGATATTCTGCATCTGCTGATAGTTCATACTCAGCTAAAACCGGACATCCATAGCACGGATAATGTGTTTGAACTTTCACTGTTGGAATGCGCACGATAAAACGCACATGGCTTTGTGCATGTTCGATAACCTCTGGACAGCCCATACAGGAACCCAACCCATATGAAAAAACACCACCACATATAAGAATAAAAATGCTGAAAGCCCCGTATATTTTATATATGGATAAATACTTTTTAAACTGTTGATTCATACTACTCTCACTTTTAAATATATCTTACAAAGTCTCGACTACAAGAATACGAAATTTAATAGACATTTGCAAAAAAATCCTCTCGCCCGTTACCGATATATTAGACAAGACGCCTCTCCTATACATGTTAATATTGCCCGTTATTTTCGCGAAGGGCGTTCCCCTTCGCGTTTTCACAACGCCTCCTTGAGTCCGTCCTTCGTAGAGCTGGCCAGCTCGGAGAGGCAGTTGTGAATTGCGTAGAGGTATAGAGAGCGGGAGCGCTCTATACCGCAGGAAAAGTATTAAAGCAAAGAAATGGTAAGGCAAAACCATTGTACACAAGCTAATATACAACAGTTGCAGGAAGAATTCCTGCCCGTCGGCGGGGGAGTTATCCCCGTAGGGGCGAAACCCCGCAAAAATTACCTCGAATTGGCAGTAATATTAAAGAGTTCTATAAAATAAATTGAGCAAAGGCTGGGCTTATTAACCTTCTACTTTGATTAAAAAGATAGTTCCAGTAGAACCGCTCGTACCACCTGCACCAACGGCACCTGTGACACCTCCGGTTACATCTAATGCAATGGTGCCAGGTTTCCCACTCTCTGAAACAAATATTATGAGGCCCCCTCCACCGCCGCCACCAGCGCCGTGAAAGCCACTTGTTGCACTGCCGCCCATACCACCGCGTGCCTGTACCATGCCTGTACCGGTAACGGTACGTGCCATAACCGCAATAACACCACCTCCGCCGCCACCAGCGCCGCTTGCTTGTGTACCATTCTGCGTTCCAGTAGCGCCGCCGCCTCCACCGGTGCCTCCCGCAATTTTATTTCCTAACAGCGTACGTCCAGTGGCTGCCCAAGGAAACGCACTCAACACAGTTGGACCACCCTCAACAAGCGGAATGGGTGTGCCAACACCACCTGCACCGCCAAGTGCCATGGCACTTGGACCACCAGAACCGCCGATACCCGCCACTGAATTTAAGGCTGAAGTACCAGGAAGTCCCGCTACAAAGGCACCCCCTAATTGACCAGCACCACCACTGGTACCTGCTCCAAGCGTTGCGGTGCTTGAACCGCCTCCTGCGCCCGACATAACACCGGAGCCTGCCATACCATTGTTACTTATGGTTCCATTAAGTGTTAAGGTTCCACGCACCCATATTCTAAAGCCATCGGTATTCAAGGTAACCCCATTGTTAATAGTCAAATCTTGATAATACATATCATCCGTTAATGTAGTCGTACTGGAAATGACATCACTTCCATCCGATCCATCACCAAACAAGTTTATCGGTGTTCCAGCCGCTCCTGTTGGCGATGCACCTGTTGCACCTGTCGCCCCTGTTGCTCCAGTTACTCCCGTAGCCCCTGCGCCGGCACCGGTATTTCCAACACCGGTTGCACCGGTCGCACAGGTCGCCCCCGTTGCACCTGTTACCCCCGTTGCACCGGTTGCTCCCATAACACCAGTGCCACCAGTTATACTTACACCTGTTGCCCCGGCAGCCCCGGATATACCTGTTGGCCCGGCTGGACCAGCTGGTCCAAATAGTGCAAGTCCTGTAATACCCGTTGCACCTGTCGCTCCCGTACCTATACAAGTACCGGTTGGCCCTGTCAACCCTGTTACTCCGGACACTCCACCAATTCCTTGTCCCCCCGTCGCACCTGTCGCTCCCGTAACACCTGTCTGGGTATTATCTGAACCCGGGGTACCCACTACTCCGGCAACACCGGTTACTCCTGTCAACCCTGTTATACCTGTCTGGATGCCTACAGCTCCTGATATACCAGTTACACCACTCAGTCCTGTGCTACCAGTGACACCTGATATACCAGTCACTCCCGAAATACCGGTTGCACCGGTTGCTCCCGTACTACCAGTCACCCCTGATATGCCACTCATACCCGAAGCACCACTCGCTCCTGTTACACCAGTTATTCCCGTTGCTCCACTCATAACATTAGCAAAACCAGTCGCTCCCTGACTTCCGACAGCACCTGTTGCCCCTGACATACCGGTAACACCAGTTAAACCCAATGAACCTGTTTGACCCGTCATCGCTGTTACCCCAGTAATACCAGTTGCACCTGTCTGTCCTGTACATCCGGTGGCACCTGTGCAACCCTGAGCTCCGGTTACCGCAATACCAGTCGCACCTGTTGCCGCAGTCATACCGGCTGCTCCCATTGCACCAGTAAGCCCGGTAGCACCTGTTGAGCCAGTCGATCCCGTTGATCCAGCAGTACCGGTTACACCAGAAACACCAATCACTCCGGTAACACCAGTTAATCCTGTTACACCGGGCACTCCCGCTGCACCAATTACACCAGATACCCCTGTCGAACCTCCTACACCAGTTGCACCAGTTACACTTCCTCCGCTTCCAGGTGCTCCCATTGGCCCCATGCTTCCCGTATTTCCCGCAGCACCAGCAAACCCTTGAGCCCCACCATGTCCCTTTTTTGTACAGACTCGTTTTTCTTTCGACACTTTTGTTGATAAGGTATTTGCTAAGCCGCCACCTAGAGCCATTCCCAAAACGCATTGGCCTACCTGGATCACATCCAAATCAAATCGGTCTTTTTCATCCTCATGCGGTTCGTACCCGGTAACGGTATCTACCGCAAGCATCTTCTTACCCACATTATATCTCATCGAAACCGTTAATGGTTCTTCGGATGTCAGGTCTGCAGGTGGCACCATCAGTAATGGCTCCATTGAAGATGGTTCTATTGAAAATAGCTCTATCGAAGATAGTTCAGTTTGTGATGATGTTCGTGAGTGCATGTTATTTGGTAACGGCTCTTGCGCATTACCACTAAAGCAAAACAGGAAAACAAAAAACCATGCGTACAACGTTTTCATTCCTACTCCTTGAGTCCTCTGTTATCCTATAGCAATTCCCGCGGGTTTCCATATCCAATATTGATTGAATATTTCGTTACGGAAAACTTTTTTTCCCTTCCTTTGCCCAGTCTGCGATAAACTTTTCAATTCCTTTTTCAGACAGTGGATGATAAAATCCTTTTGCAAAAACACTTGGCGAAACGGTTACCACATCTACTCCGCATTGTGCAACTTCATGAACTTGTCGCACCGAACGTATAGAAGCAGCTAAAATCTGCGTTTTAAAATCATACTGCGCAAACGCTGTACACACATCCGCTACAAATCCAAGCCCATCACCATCAATATCATCAAGGCGTCCTACAAACGGAGACACATAATCCACACCCAGCTTTGCCATATACAGGGCCTGCACAACAGAAAAGACTAGGGTAATGTTAAGGCGAACGCCTTCTTTTACCAGTCGGCCAATACAATGTGCATATTCCTCAGCACAAGGAATTTTAACCACAACATTAGGTGCAAGTCCCGCTATACGTTTTGCTTGCTCATATAACGCTTCAGGTTCACGCTCGGTAACTTCAACACTCACGTCTCGATCACCCATGATGGAACAAATATCAAGAATAACCGCACGAGGTTCCTGCTCTACCTTACTCAATGACGTAGGGTTAGTGGTAATGCCATCAATCAGTGCCGTTGAGGCCCACTGCTTGAGAAAAGCACAGTCAGCCGTATCAATAAAAAGCTTCATGTCCTCCCTCCCCCTTAGAGCAAATACATTCCCTACAAACTACCGTAGTGCTCGTTGCTAATTTGACACCTTGATTTCAAATATGCTGCCTGCCGTACCTGGCGCACCTGCAAAACCTCCTGGCGCTAATCCTCCCGCACCTCCAGATACATCAAGAGTAACGGAGCCTGGCTTGCCACCTTCTGAAACGAATATGATAAGGCCGCCTCCGCCGCCTCCGCCGCCTCCGCCTGCCGGAGCTGGGTCAGTGCCACCCATACCACCTTTTGCTTCAACGGTACCGGTTCCCGTAACAAATCGAGCTAATACTGCAATGACACCACCGCCTCCTCCACCGGGACCACTTGCAGGACTAAAGGGAACGCCAGAGCCACCGCCAGTACCACCAAAGATCTTAGTGCCAGCTAATGTACGCCCCGTAGCTGAATGCGGAAAGCTATTCAATACTGTTGGTCCACCTTCAAGCACTGGAACCACCGTACCTACACCACCCGGCAAACCACCACCTCCACCAGTTCCACCAATACCTGAAATGGCGCTTATTGTAGGACTTGCCGAAACACCAGGTAATCCTGAAGCTCCGCCATTTGTCCCTCGTCCCAATGTTGCGGTACTTAATCCACCGCCAATTCCACCGATAACTGAAGGACCAACCGGTCCAGCACCACCATTATTGCTAATTGTACCGTTTAACGTTAATGTTCCACGTACCCATATTCTAAATCCGTCAGTATTAAGCGTTACGCCATTGTTAATGGTCAGATCTTGATAATACATATCATCAGTGAGTGTGGTATTAAAAGCAATCACAGCACTTCCATCTGATGCGTCACCAAACAAATTAATCGGCGTTCCAGAAGCCCCTGTCGGTGCGATACCCGTTACACCTGTTGCACCAGTAACACCAGAAATCCCTGTTGGACCGGTAGCTGCACCCGTATTAGCCGCTCCGGTGAATCCCGTTGCACATGTAGCACCAGTTGCACCTGTAGCACCAGTTGCACCTGTTGTACCTATCAATCCAGCACTTCCCGTAATGCTCGTAGCGCCTGTTGCACCGGTAGCACCTGTTGCACCTGTTTGACCTGTAGCACCAATAGGACCAAATACTGAAGCTCCTGTTGGTCCTGTTGCACCCGTAGGCCCTGTACTACACGTAGCTCCTGTTGGCGCAGTTGCACCCGTTGCACCAGTCAATCCAGTATACCCAGTAGCACCGGTGGCTCCAGTTGCCCCGGTTGCACCTGTTATTAAACTTGTCGGTCCCACACTTCCCGTTGCACCGGTTGCTCCGGTTACGGTACTGGTAAGACCCGTCAAACCAGTAGCACCTAGTATGCCCGTAGTACCTGTAGCGCCGGTTGCTCCGGTCGCTCCGAGTGGTCCTAACACTCCCGTACTACCAGTCGCCCCAGTCGTACCAGGTGTACCTGTTACCCCGGTACTTCCTGTAGCTCCTGTAGCTCCTGTAGCTCCCGTTACACCAGTTGCTCCTGTAGCACCAAGAATACCGCTCGTGCCATTAAAACCTACTGCCCCAAATGTCCCAGTAGCCCCGGTCGATCCTGTTGGACCCAATACCTCAGCCATTGACAACCCAGGAGCACCTGCCAATCCAGTTGGCGCTGTTACACCCGTAGCACCGGTTGCTCCTGTCGTACCCGTACACCCTGTTGCTCCAGTAGGACCTGTTACGCCCCCCGGTCCCACAACAGTACCGGTTGCTCCCGTAGGAGCTGTTGCCCCGGTTGCACCTGTTAACCCCGTCGCTCCTGTTGGACCTGTTGCACCACTGGGCCCGGTAAGTCCAGTATTACCCGTAGCACCAGTAAGACCCGTTGGAGACACTCCTGTTGCCCCAGTCGGAGCAACTCCCGTTGCGCCCGTTACACCAGACGCTCCCGTCACGGTACTCGTTGCGCCCGTAAATCCTGTTGCTCCCGAAACACCAGTAGCACCCGTTAAACCTGTTTGACCAGTCGCACCAAATAATCCTGAAAAACCTTGTTTGCCGGGTGGACAATCACAACTTGGACACCCTTTTGAGCACCCTTGACTCTTTTCAGTTAATGCATTAGCAAAGCTTCCCCCAAGCGCCATACTCAGCGCATGTTGCCCAACAACTAATGCATCATTATATAACCGCTCTTGATCTCCTGGTGCTGGCTCGTAACCTTTAATGGACTCAATTGATATGACATTATCAACTGCGTTATACATCATAGTAACGGCAAGGGCTTCAGTGCGACTTGATTCTCGCTTAGCAGCTTCCGTAGACTGCGATGAAGCAAATGCTGTCAAACTACCTGCACACGCCACCCAACAAATTGATACCCTAACAAACAACCGTTTATACGTCATTATCTTTCCTCTCTTTACTAATACTTGTATCCACCGGCCATCCCCGACAACACTTGTGCAGCTACGGTGACGTTATATCAATATCGATAAATAATCCATCCTCACCATCATCGCCAGTCCCAACAGCAGCAGCTGACCCACCACTTACATCAAAGTTATTACTCGGAATACTGTTAGTTTCAAATGCAATCAAAATGACACCACCGCCGCCTCCGCCACCGCTGTTGTCGCCACCTTGACCACCAATTGCTTCAACAGTACCGGTACCAGTCATATCACGTGCAAAAATACCGATAACACCAGCACCTCCGCCGCCACCACCGGTACCACCAGCACCTCCAGCACCTCCGCCTATAAGCGTTGGCGTAGGGTCACCAAGTGTGCGCCCTGTTGTCATCCATGGGAAATTACGTAATACCTTTAAGCCACCCTCAGCAGACAAGGGATCGCCCACGGTACCCCCCAAAGCAACATTACTGTCACCACCGTCACCACCAAGACCAGTGGTTACACCAGCACCAGCCAATCCAGCGTTACCGCCAGCACCGCCGCCACCAAGTGTACCTGCACCAGCACCGGCACCACCGGCACCACCTCCGCCAGAAGAATCACCAGCGCTACCATCATTCGCAATAACCCCGTTTAACGTTAATGTATTACGTACAAAAATTCTAAAACCATCCGTATTTAACGTCACCCCATTGTTAACGGTTAAATTATTATAGTACATATCACCAGTCAGGGTAGTATTAACTGCAATGGTCACATCACCATCTGTACCACTACCAAATAAATTCAATATCGCACCACTCGCTCCGGTTGGACCCGTCACCCCTGTCGTTCCTGTCGGACCTGTTTGCCCTGCTGCACCCATTGCACCAGTTGAGCCGGTGGCTCCCGTAACCCCCGTAGCAAGCAAGCATGTCGCACCGGTAGCCCCTGTTGCACCAGTTGCTCCGGTCGAACCTGTAGCACCAGTCGCTCCTGTTACCGTACCCGCTGCTCCTGCTGCGCCAGTTAAACCTGTTGCACCCATTGCTCCTGTAGGTCCAGGAGGACATGTGGGTGCCGTTGCACCCATTGCACCGGTAGTTCCTGTCAAGCCGGTAGCTCCCGTCGCTCCTGTAACAACTCCTGCTGCTCCTGTTGCACCTGTCAGCCCAGTCGCTCCTGTTGCCCCAGTTAGCCCAGTAAACCCAGAAGGACCAGTTGGTCCAGTCGCTCCTGTTGGCCCTGTGATACCAGTTGCACCTGTTACCCCTATACTTCCTGCAGCGCCCGTACTACCAGTTGTTCCCGTTAGCCCAGTTGACCCAGTAGCGCCAGTTGACCCAGTTGACCCGATCGGCCCAGTAGGCCCAGTTGCACCAGTTAGACCCGTTGCTCCCGTAATACCAGGAGCACCTGCCAATCCAGTTACACCAGTTATACCGGTCACCCCGGTTGCTCCCGTAGCCCCTGTTAAACCTGTTGCACCAGTCGCACCAGTATTAGCGGTTGCCCCAGTTGCTCCTGTTGGACCTGTTGGCCCTGTCGCTCCGGTTGCACCGGTTGCCCCCATTGCTCCCGTTACTAAACCAGTTGCACCAGTAATACCAGTTGTTCCTGTTCCACACGATGCTCCGGTAGGTCCTGTTAGACCCGTCGCTCCTGTTGCCCCTGGAGCACCGGTGACACCTGTTACGACACCCGTAGCCCCTGTGGTCCCCGTAGCCCCTGTAGGCCCAGTCGCACCGGTTGCACCGGTACATCCTGTTGCCCCTGTTGGACCGGTCAATCCGGTAATACCAGTGGCACCCGTTGTACCCGTAAGCCCTGTTGGCCCGGTAACTCCGGTTACACCTGTCACCCCCGTCGCACCAGTAACCCCAGTCATACCAGTAACTCCTGTTGGACCTGTTATGCCTGTTACACCAGTCAATCCCGTGAACCCAGTAGAGCCTTGAGGTCCAGGAAATCCGCGAGGTGTGACTGCACACGTACCTCCTTTACATTTCTTTTTTGCTGCGCTCATATAACCATTCATCATCATGCCACCGCCAAAGGACATTGCTGACAATAGATGGGCTTCTTCAAATGATTTTGTATAACCTGCAAGATTCGCAATGTCATCAGGTGAACAATCAACAACTAACCCACGTGCATCCTCCTTTAATTGTGAAGAATACCCTTCTATGTTTCGCACATATAATTGATTGGAAAGCGGATCATAATTCATACGAATGCGGACACCCTCACCAAGCGCAGATACCGCTCCCAACATCATTACGTATCCAAACAATCGTTTTAATTTCATAGCCGCCGTACCTCCATTATCCCGTATACTGCGTTAACATTGTTAACATTTTCTTTATAATCTTTAAACCTTTAAATAACTTCTTCCCTTTAAACCACATCAATAATATTTATGATAGTACCCGGATCTCCATCGTCAGCGCTACCTGGCCCTGTACCACCATTGACACTTAACGTAGCGGTACCTGTACCCGTTTCGGAGACTACAACAATAACACCGCCGCCTCCGCCGCCTCCTTCGGCACCATCTTCAACATCCCCATCACCACCTTCACATTCAATCGTTCCTGTTGTAACTACGTCGATCCGAGAAGCGATTAACACGACGACACCACCACCGCCTCCGCCATTCGCTTCATCACTCTCACCGGCCACACCTAAACCACCACCAGCACCCCCATTAACGACCGCAAGGTCAAGGGTCCTGCCTTGTGCATTCCACGGAAACTCATCTAAGATTGTTGGACCACCTACTGAAACAATCGGAGGCGTTGCTGTTCCACCACTTGTGCCACTATCTCCTCCATCGCCACCTAAGCTATTTGTTACACTTTCACCCGGCCCTCCAGGAATAGGTGTAGAACCGTCACCACCGCGACCAAGGGAGCCAAGCGGCGCACCGTCACCGCCCGCAGACCCGCTTAAACCATTATTTCTGATTACACCCCCATTAAGGGTAAGCGTTCCACGTACAAAAACTCTAAAGCCATTGGTATTGAGGGTATGTGAATTGATTGTCAAATTATTGTAATACATATCACGCGTCAGCGTCGTCTCACTTAAGGCCACTCCACTACTAAGTGGTCCAGGACCAGGAAGTACTACATTACCATCCGATCCATCACCATACAGATTAATAGAAAAGCCGGTGCTACCTGTTACCCCGGTAACCCCTGTTACCCCAGTTACCGTATTTGTTACCCCGGTTGCACCTGTCGGTCCGCCCTGACCAGTCGCACCTGTTGCACCCGTAGTACCTATAACTCCCGGCCCTCCAGTAACACCGGTTACGACTCCTGATGCACCTGTTGCTCCTGTTGCACCAGTAGTTCCTGTTGCCCCAGTAGAACCTAAACTACCTGCTGCACCAGTTGGCCCGGTAAGCGATAGGCAAGCACCAGTTGCTCCTGTTGCACCCGTTGCTCCTGTTGGACATGTTGCTCCTGTTGGACCTGTGGTTCCTGTTTGGCCCGTCAACCCAGTTGTACCTGTTAATCCTGTTGCTCCTGTAAATCCTACCACACCACGTGGTCCTAATTGCCCGGTTGAACCGGTTGCACCCGTAAGACCAGTTAAACCAGTTGCACCACTCAGGCCAGTTGCACCGGTTAATCCAGTTGCACCTGTCGCCCCTGTAGCACCTACAGCTCCTACTCGACCAGTCATTCCGGTCGCACCAATACTTCCTGTAACACCAGCAACCGTACTTGTAGCACCTGTCACTCCCGTTAACCCCGTAGCTCCAGTTAATCCTGTTATTCCCGACACACCTGTTTGGCCAGTTACCCCCGTCGCACCTGTTACGCCGGTTGCTCCGGTTACTATACCAGTAGCCCCTGTTATACCCGGCACACCTACAAATCCTGTCGCTCCTGTTGGGCCCGTAGGACCAGTTGCTCCTGTCATCCCGGTATACCCGGTTGCTCCTGTTATTCCAAACACTGCGCCGGTTGCTCCTGTTGCTCCCTGTGGTCCGGTTGCGCCCGTTGGCGAGGTTGCACCCGTTGCTCCCATAGTCCCGGTTACCCCCGTTACTCCTGTTACACCCATGCTTCCTGTTGGCCCTGGTATACACGTCGCTCCTGACGCACCCGTTGCTCCCGTTAGACCCGTAGAGCCTGGCAAACCTGCAGCTCCCGGTGCACCTGTTACTCCGCTTACACCTGTCACACCCGATGACCCTGTTGGCCCTGTCGCTCCGGTTGCACCTGTGCCATCTGGTGCACCGCTTACCCCGGTTGCTCCTGTCAGTCCTGTAACACCTGTTGGACCGGTCGGTCCCGTAATACCACGGACACCCGCTTCACATCCATCGCAGCCGTGACTTTTCTTTCGTGCACTCAAGTCACCCAGCATGCCTCCTCCAAATGCCAAACTTCCTAAAAGTTTATCTAGTGATTGCTCTGTTGACTCGACGCTACCATCATGGGAAAATAATGAATAAAACTTCTGTATACGATTTGAACTTCCTTGAATATCAGAAAGTCGGACTGATGAACCCTGCGTATTCAATTGCATTGAAATTACCAGTGGCTCTTTTTTACGATTGTTACACAGTACACCACTTATGCTACACAGATATACTGCTACCAAATAACGTACATGCATCGACCCCGACCTCCATCGTGAATGATAAACTAGCTTTCGCTAAGATTAACATGAAAAAAATATTTCATACAAGTACAACTTACAAATAAGTAAAAAAAAGCATAGTATCGGTCTCAATGCCCAATTGGCTTACCTGACACATTGAAGCACTTTCTACTTATTAAACTGTATTTTTTTTCTAAATCAGTAAAAAATGTTGGAGTTAGACTTAATAAAGCACTCACTATAAAACAGCTCTCGTACATTTAAGCTTAGGTATGACATTCACCAATATGTTAAAGAAATATGATATTGAGAAATCATTCTATCGTTTGGCCTATCAGATGAATACTGATACGAATACTCTTACCTCAGCAACAATATCGCTCCTATGTATGCTTTACATAATCACTTTAATTAGTAGCCGCCGCACGTTCATTATCACACAATATCACGTTAACTTTTTTCTTTTTTAAAACGTTATACGGTGAACTTTTTCTCTTTACGTTGTCACATCAATAATATTAATGATAGTACCCGAGTCTCCATCTTGAGCGCTTAATGGCCCTGAACCACCATCGACACTTAACGAACAAGTGCCCGTACCAGTTTCAGACACCACAACAATACAGCCACCGCCACCGCCGCCGCCTGCTGAAAAATCACCTTCACCCTCACTGAATTCACCATCACCACCTATGCATTCAATAAATCCGGTTGTTATTACTGATATTATAGATGCTATACACACAATAACACCTGCACCCCCGCCACCGGCTGAATCAGGTTCGGAATCCGAAAACCCGGCACCTCCACCCGCTCCACCATTAACAACAGCAAGATCAAGGGTTCTACCCTGTGCACACCACGGAAATGCATCTAAGATTGTTAGACCACCTACTGAAGTAAGCGGAGGTGTAGCTGTTCCTCCAGCTGTGTCCCCAGTGTCTCCAGCACCGTCTCCACCATCACCACCTAAGCAATTCGTTAGACTCTCACCATTGCCAACTACTCTGAGTGAATTAGCAGGATCACCGTTACCACCACGACCAATGGAGCCAAGTGGCGCACCGGCACCACCCGCAGATCCGTTAGCCCCATTATTTCGGATTCCTCCACCATTAAATGTAAGCTGTCCACGTACAAAAACTCTATAACCATTGGTATTAAGCGTATGGGTATTGAGCGTTAAATTTCTATAATACATATCACGGCTGAGTGTTGTGCTGCCACCTGGACCAAGTACTACATCACCATCCGATCCATCGCCATAAAGGTTAATAGAAAATCCGGTACTCCCTGTTACGCCGGTAACTCCGGTTACACCTGTTACCGTATTTGTTACCCCGGTTGCACCTGTTGGACCGCCCTGTCCAGTCGCACCTGTTGCACCCGTAGTACCTATAACTCCCGGCCCTCCAGTAACACCGGTTACGACTCCTGATGCACCTGTTGCTCCTGTTGCACCAGTAGTTCCTGTTGTCCCAGTAGAACCTAAACTACCTGCTGCACCGGTTGGCCCGGTCAGCGATAGGCAAGCACCAGTTGCTCCTGTTGCACCCGTTGCTCCTGTTGGACATGTTGCTCCTGTTGAACCTGTAGTTCCTGTTTGACCCGTCAGACCAGTTGTGCCTGTTAATCCTGTTGCCCCGGTAAATCCTACTAGACCACGTGGCCCTAATTGCCCGGTTGGCCCCGTAGCCCCCGTAAGACCAGTTTGACCAGTCGCACCACTCAGACCAGTTGCTCCAGTTAATCCTGTCACACCGGTTGCTCCTGTAGCACCGACGGCTCCTACTCGACCAGTTAGTCCTGTTGCACCAATACTACCCGTAACCCCAGTAACAGTACTTGTAGCACCAGTCACTCCCGTTAACCCGGTAGCTCCAGTTGCCCCTAGTATTCCAGCAGTACCTGTTTGCCCAGTTACCCCTGTCGCTCCTGTTACGCCGGTTGCTCCGGTTACTATGCCAGTAGCCCCTGTTATACCCGGTATACCTACAAACCCTGTTGCACCCGTTGGACCCGTTGGGCCGGTCGCTCCCGTAGTTCCTGTTACTCCTGTCGCTCCAGTGATCCCAAACACGGCGCCTGTTGCTCCTGTCGTTCCTTGTGCACCCGTTGCTCCCGTTGGAGAGGTTGCACCTGTTGCTCCCATAGCTCCGGTAGCCCCAGTTACTCCTGTTACACCCATGCTTCCTGTTGGCCCCGGTATACACGTCGCTCCTGACGCTCCCGTTGCTCCTGTCAGTCCCGTAGAGCCTGGCACTCCTGTAGTTCCTGTTGCTCCGGTTACTCCTGTTACCCCCGTCACACCCGATGACCCCGTTGGCCCTGTCGCTCCGGTTGCACCTGTGCCATCCGGTGCACCACTTACCCCGGTTGCTCCGGTCAGTCCTGTAGCACCTGTTGGACCGGTCGGGCCTTCAATACCACGAACACCCGCTTCACATCCATCGCAGCCGTGACTTTTCTTTCGTGCACTCAAGTCACCCAGCATGCCTCCTCCAAATGCTAAACTTCCTAGAAGCTTATCTAATGATTGCTCTACTGACTTGACACTACCATCATTGGACAATAATGAATAAAACTTCTGTATACGATTTGAACTTCCTTGAATATCAGAAAGTCTAACTGATGGACCCCTTGTATTCAATTGCATTGAAATTACTAGTGGTTCTTTTTGACTATTACCATCTAGTACTACATTCATGCTAACTAGACATACTGCTAACAGATAATATATACGCATAGACCCCGACCTCCATCGCGAATGATAAACTTGCTTGCGCTAAGATTAACATAAAAAAAATATTCCATACAAGTACTGTTACTGCAAAACAAATCATTCCCATGTATAAAGTACTTACTCTCAAATAGGACTCGTACAATTAATATTAGTATGATGATAATTTAATATTAACTGATCTGTAGAACAATAAAAATACTATGAAAGAAAATACGTCAATCATTGCAATTATTATACCCTACCGTTAACCCGAGGAATCTAGTTGTTAATTAAAAGCACTTGAAACTAATAGTCGTATTGATTTGCTACATCAAGGCACTACATCAATTTTAAAAACAGATCCCCCGCTGCCGTTTGGTGCACCCCCGCTTGCCGAAAACGTAATTCCGGACGTATCGCCTTCCGTTGCTACAATAATAACGCCACCACCTCCGCCGCCAGCATCAATATCTCCCCCATCACCACCTTGAGCACTAATGGTACCACTACCGCTTATTTTTCGAGCAAGTACCGCAACGACACCCGCGCCTCCGCCACCACCAGTGCTTGCACCACCAGCGCCACCAGTTCCCCCAGAAACTTTTCTTAGTTGTAACGTACGACCAGATGGATTCCACGGAAAATGATTAAATATATCTATATCACCCTCAGACGGGATAAACGGCTCAGTCGCACCTCCAGCACCACCAGCGCCGGCGCCTCCAGTACCGCCACCGGATGGTCCGGCGTTATTTGCAGGCTCCCCGGGAGCACCATTAATACCACCGCTACTGCCTCCTCCAAGTGTAGCTTCAGGAGCACCAGCTCCTCCCATCATACCAGATGCATCAGCTCCATCATTTTTTATAACCCCCTCAAGCACTAAAGTATTACGTACCCATATTCTATAGCCATTCGTTATAATAGTTGCACTAGCCGGCACCGTCAGTGAATCAAAATACATATCAGCAGTTAACACCACTGTCTCAAAGTTTCCTATCACTGGGGTTCCGTGAAACCCATTACCAAACAGATTAATAGAAAGACCAGCATTACCAGTTAGTCCAGTTACTCCTGTTGTACCCGTTATAGTATTCGTGATACCGGTAGCACCCGTCGGCCCCCCTTGGCCAGTTGCACCGGTAGCACCCGTCGCGCCCGTAGCCCCCGTAACAGTACTGTTTGAACCGGTGACAAGCCCTGTAACACCTGTTGCACCAGTTGCTCCAGCTGAACCTGTAGCACCAGTTGCACCTAAACTACCTGTTACACCGGTTGGCCCGGTAAGCGATAGGCAAGCACCGGTTGCTCCCGTTGCACCCGTTGCTCCTGTAGGACACGTTGCTCCTGTTGAACCTGTCGTTCCTATTTGGCCCGTTAAGCCAGTTGTACCTGTTAATCCCGTTGCCCCGGTAAATCCTACTACACCACGTGCCCCTAATTGCCCCGTTGGCCCCGTAGCCCCCGTAAGGCCAGTTTGACCAGTCGCACCACTCAGACCAGTTGCTCCCGTCAATCCAGTTGCTCCCGTTGCTCCTGTAGCACCAACGGCTCCTACTCGACCAGTTAATCCTGTCGCACCAATACTACCCGTAACACCAGTAATAGTACTTGTCGCACCTAGCACTCCCGTCAACCCGGTAGCTCCAGTTGCCCCTAGTACTCCAGCAGTACCTGTTTGACCAGTTACCCCTGTCGCTCCTGTTACGCCTGTTGCTCCTGTCACGATACCGGTAGCCCCTGTTATACCTGGGTTACCTACAAATCCTGTTGCACCCGTTGGGCCCGTAGGACCAGTTGCTCCTGTCATCCCGGTATACCCGGTTGCTCCTGTTACTCCAAACACTGCGCCGGTTGCACCTGTTGCTCCCTGTGGTCCGGTCGCTCCCGTTGGAGAGGTTGCACCCGTTGCTCCCGTCATCCCGGTATACCCGGTTACTCCTGTTACTCCCATACTTCCCGTTGGCCCTGGTATACACGTGGCCCCTGATGCACCAGTTGCTCCCGTTAGACCCGTAGAGCCTGGCACTCCTGTAGTTCCTGTTGCCCCGGTTACTCCTGTTAGTCCCGTCACACCCGATGACCCCGTTGGCCCTGTCGCACCAGTTGCACCTGTACCATCTGGTGCACCACTTATCCCTGTTGCTCCTGTTATTCCTGTTGCACCTGTTGGACCGGTTGGCCCTTCAATACCGCGCATCCCCGCTTGACAGCCATTACAGTTGGTGATTTTATTGCGTGCATTCAAAGCGTCCACCATTCCACCACCAAATGCCATGGACACAAACGTTGCACTACGATAGTCATTTTTTGAAAACTGGTTGTCAAAAAAGTCTTCCGGAAACACCTCAGTTCCATAATCAATATGTGTGACGGTACAGTGCCCATTGCCCGGATTTAACTTCATTGAAATAACGGTTTGGCTACCGTGGATACATACGCATCCTACGTACGCAACCACTATTACATATGCCACCAAACGATACCAGAGCTTCATTACTTTTGTACCTCGACCGGTTTACACCCAATGACTATCAGAGTAGCATGCAACTATATCGCTCTACAAGAAGATCACTGAAATTACCTTTTCATACTACTTCCCGTAAATACTCGTGTCCCTTTTTACGTTCTGCATCACAGTAACGACCTCTTGCAATGATCACTGTTTCTTTATTACGTTAACAATACTTACCAAGTAAAAAAGAAAACAATGAAGCGTACCAAAGTTGATCCGGCACTGCTAACTAACCCTGATAAAGTTCTTTTTCCTCATGCTCATATTACAAAGAAAGATCTCGGCGATTACTATGCCATGATTGCTCCACTCATGTTGCCACACCTTAAAAACCGCCTTCTTTCAATGCAACGCTTTCCTGACGGCATTAATAAAGAAGGATTCTTTCAAAAAAATATCAGTCCACATTTTCCCGAATGGGTTGACCGGTATTCCCTTACCAATAAAGATGGAAGCACCACTACCTATGCCATTGTACAAAACCAAGCTACCCTCATTTACCTTTCCTACCAAGCGGTCATTACCTTTCACACTTGGTTGAGTCGCGTTGATAAACTTGATTACCCAGATAAAATGATCTTTGATCTTGATCCCGGCAAAAAAATTACCTTTCCACAGATCAAGCAGTATGCGCTTAAGTTAAAAGATTTTCTTGAGTCATATGGTTTTACCAGCTTTGCTATGACTACCGGTTCTCGGGGAATTCATATCGTGTGCCCGTTACGTCGCTCATATACATTCGAAACGGTACGCGCTTATTCACAACAGCTTGCAATTGAATTTGCCCAGTCCGCTCCCGATGAGCTGACTGTAGAAATCAGAAAAGATAAACGTAAAGGACGCCTCTTTATCGATTACATACGTAATACATATGCCCATACCGCTGTAGCTCCTTATTCAGTTCGCCCACTTCCAAACGCTCCAATAGCAACACCCGTTACCTGGAAGGAAGTTGCAACAAAAAAATTGGAAGCTCAAACATATACCATTGCTAACATCGCAAAACGAATACAAAAAGTTGGTAATGTTTGGGAAAAATACAACACCGTCAAAAACACATTAAAGAAACGTTAAAAAAACGCGAACTCGATGTAATTTTTATCAAATTCTGTTAATTATTTACGTAACAACAAAATTAACAAGGCGATTGGGGACGTAGATAACCTTTTTAATTGACTTACCCTCTAAGAATGAGGGAATTGCTTTTTGTGCAGTTGCGGTAACGGTCTCGCGATCGGTATCACGACTCACTATGATGGTGCCGCGCAAGCGCCCATTTACCTGTATGGCTACCGTAACCTCATCTGTTTTTGCAAGCGCGGGGTCAAAGCCTGGCCAAGGACATTCCCATATCATTTTATCGCACAGCTCCGAAAGAAGTTCACTTGCTATGTGTGGCGCCATGACGGAAAGGGTCACGAGAATTTTTTCTACAGACTCCCGGCTTAATTTTATATCATCACGTGTTGCATCATTAAGCCATTCCATAAATGCTGAAACGGCCGTATTTGGTTTGAATAACGCAAGACGCTCATTCACTTCTTTAAGCAACCTGTGTACCCGCTTTGTTACTTTTTCATCTTCTTGCGTTCCCTCTGGCAACAAACGATCAGGTGCCATCATGAACTGCCAAAACCGATTTAAAAAGCGTTTGCATCCTTCAAGGCCAGTGTCTTGCCACTCAACATCGAGCTCTGGCGGTCCTATAAATAACATGTACAAGCGCAAGGCGTCCGACCCATATTGTTTCACCATGTCATCCGGGTTGACCACGTTCCCCTTTGATTTAGACATTTTTTCGACGCGCCCCGTTTTTTCTGCGTACTTCGTAATCATTCCCTGATTAAAAAGACGCTTGAACGGTTCGTCGAATGGTAAATAACCAAGATCGTGAAGTACCTTGACGTAAAAACGTGCGTACAGTAAATGTAATATGGCATGCTCAATGCCACCAACATATAGATCTACCGGCAACCAATATTTCATATCTTCTTTATTAAATGCCACATTCGAGTCTTGAGCATTGGGGTACCGCAAAAAGTACCAGCAAGAACCAGCCCATTGCGGCATGGTATTGGTCTCACGCTTTGCAGGGCCACCACAGGAAGGACATGAAACGTTCACCCACTCTTCAATTGCTGCAAGGGGTGATTCCCCGGTTCCTGTTGGTTGATATTTTTCTACTTCAGGTAATACAACCGGCAGCTCATCTTCTGGGACCGGTACGGTACCACACTTTGCACAATGTATAAGTGGAATTGGCTCTCCCCAATATCGTTGGCGAGAAAAAACCCAATCACGTAACCGGTACGAAACATGTGGTTGCGCTAATCCTTTCTCAACGCAATAGCCTATAATATCATCGCGCACGTCACCAGCTCGTCTTCCAGCAAAAGCCTCCGGCTCGGTCAAAATACCATCTTTCATATCAGTGTAACAGACTTCAAAGCGGGCAATTTTCTCACTTAATTCAGGGTCATCGGGTGGAAACAATACGGCCTTTAGTCGAATACTATATTTTTTTGCAAACGCAAAATCGCGCGTATCATGCGCTGAACATTTAATGATGCCGGTGCCATAGTCAGCAAGTGCAAAGCTCGCAACCCATATTGGCAAATCCCCGTTACCTACCGGATCTACGGTATAGCGCCCCGTAAAAATACCTCGCGGTTCCTTGTCTTCTTTTCCTGCAGCTCGTTCATCAAGAACTTCCTGACAAAATGCTTCAATTTCTTTACGTTGAGGCACATCCTTAATAAGAGTTGGTAAAAGAGGATGATCGGGGGCAATGACTAAAAAGGTATCGGCAGCAAAGGTCTCAAAATGAGCTGAAAACGTTTCTAAAACAAGATCCATATCTTTCACTGGCGACCAAAAAATAAGTCCCTCACTGCGGCCAATCCAATTTTGCTGCATGAGCTTAACTTTCTCAGGCCAATCAAGACGGTTAAGACCTTCAAGCAATTTTTCTGCATAGTCAGTTATTTTTAGTACCCACTGCCGGATCTTTTTTTTCTCAACTGGTGCACCGCAACGTTCACACCCACCATCCACTACCTCTTCATTTGCAAGCCCTGTCAGACATGAAGGACACCAATTGATAGGCATCTCAGCTTCATACGCAAGTCCCGCTTTAAACATTTGAAGAAAAATCCATCGAGTCCATTTGTAGTACTCAGGGTCAGTAGTATTGATTTCTTTGGACCAATCGTACAACGCACCTATGTCTTTTAGTTGACGCTTGAAGGTTTCAATGTTTCGTGCCGTGTTAACTGCCGGGTGAATGCCACGCTTGATTGCATCATTCTCTGCAGGAAGCCCAAAAGCATCCCATCCCATAGGATGGAGAACATTAAATCCCTCCGCACGTTTCATACGTGCATAAATATCAGAAAGTACATACCCACGCCAATGCCCAACGTGAAGGCCGGCACCAGAAGGGTATGGAAACATATCAAGACAATAATACTTAGAACCTGTGCCTGTAGCCTTGGCATCTCCCAGATGCTCATCTGTCCAGATCTTCTGCCATTTTTTTTCAATCGCACGCGCATCGTAGTTCATATATTATATCCTACTAATTCACTATTCATTTGTTGCACGATTTTCCTCTACATACCTACCCAGCAAGCGACATCATGTATGTACGAAGTGTAAGGGCAATCATCACAAGCAGAGTCAATGCTACCGGGCCTTTTATCGGTCTAAAGCCCCACAACTTGTAGGCTAGATTACAAAATACCACCATAATAAGTGCCGGATACATCATCTTAATGAATGGCATTGAAAAGTCCATAATCGCTGACAAACCAAATGACGCAGGTATTACACATAACATGAGGTTAGCTGAAAGCACTTTGGGATAGCTAACACGCTTTTTAACAATCGTATTGTATACATATTCGGTAAACACTGCTGTCAATGCAACGGTAGTAGTAAAGCATGCAATAAACACCGTAAAGCCAATAAGAGCAGCACCATAGGTCCCTAGAACTCTAAATGAAATACGGCTAAATAGTTCAGCCTCATTAAGACTCTCAAGACCCTGTCCATGAAACGCAGCAAGTGCTGCCATTCCTATGTATACAAAACTCAGTAATGTTGCAGCCCCAAAGCTTGCATATGCAGCCGTCCTAATGCGTTGACGCATATTAAGGTCAAACTCAGGATCAATCCGAAGCAATTTAACAACGATGGCTCCAAAAAAAACCGTACCGAGAACGTCTAGGGTGCCATAGCCGTATATGGCTCCCATACTAAAAAGATTCCACTTACTTATATCAATCGACTGCGCTGGAAGTCCTGTAAAAACACCAGCAAGTATAATTACCAGAAGACTCGTTACTTTAAGTGGGCTTAGTATCTTTCCTATAATATCAAGCAGCTTTGTCGGACGGTACGTTACTGCAAAAACCATCGCAAGGAAAATGACTGCAAACGCCCACACAGGAAGTGGTGGAAGAAATGGCGCCATCATTTCATACGCAACGGTTACAATGCGTGGCATGACAATCACTGGACCAATGGTCAACATACACAAAAAAATTGCTAGCTGACCCCACCATTGGCCTAAACGACCAAAGAAGGCATTATAATCACCATCAAAGGTTATAATTGCTAGTAAACCAACCAATGGAAGAACGACACCCGTCAGTAAAAAACCGGCCATTGACCAGAACGATTGATCACCAGAGGCAAGACCAACGCGCAACGGAAAAATAAGGTTGCCCGCACCAAATAATAAGGCAAAAACAACAAGGCTAATTTGAAAGACACGTCTATAAAATGATTGCATGGGACTCCTTCTTGTATACTATAATTAGTAAAAACTGAAGTGACTGCTAAATGAAGCGCGTAAGAAAAATACAGAGGCAAAAGAGGGTAGTGATGAATGGAAATAATACACAGAGAGATATTTGACTAACGCACACACCCATAAACGGCCTCCATGGTCATAACTCAATTAGTAAAAGAAGCTAATCACCGTGCTTACTCGTACTGCTGAGCATCATTTTTAAACGAAAGCTGCGCACAGACAGTATAACAGTACAAAAAAAAAGCGCAATGACGCTTGCCCAATGCTAAATTCACCACTTCGCCTGTTCTATTGTTCTGCTCCCATCCTCACTTGGTAAATCAACTTTAACAATGAAATGATCTTTAAAGACCGGGAAAGTCCAATATTCCTCTTGACACACACTCATGAACCGTTACCCTGGTGACAACTACTTAAAAAGGAAATACTCATGACAACATCCTCCAAAAAAACAACGACTGAGCAGTTTAAAAGTATTCCTCCTGAGCACATTATGGTAGTAAAACGCTCAGACCTTTTTGCAAACGACTCATGGCAAGGGGTACGCACGGAGGGGATTGAGTCTTACCTCGAAACTATTTACACAAAGCATACATTTCTACCCAGACCGGCGATGGAGAATGATCCCACCTACAAACAAATCATTCCGTATGTCATTTTTGTTCACGACAACAAACTCTTTTTAATGCAACGAGCTTTGACAGCATCCGAAACGCGCCTCCGCAACAAAAGAAGCTTGGGTATTGGCGGACACGTTCGTCAAGAAGACATTGAAGATAAAAACCTTCTTGAGTGGGCCACGCGAGAATTTAACGAGGAGGTATCCTATACCGGCTCTCTTGAAATGGAATTTATTGGATTGCTTAATGACGACTCCAATGATGTTGGAAAGGTTCATTGTGGATTGGTAATGCTTGCTCACGGTGATAGCTCAGACATCAAAGTGCAATCCGAACTCAAATCCGGAACTCTTGTCCCCATTAGCGAGTGTTTTATACACTACGACGAACTAGAAAGCTGGAGTCAAATGGTGCTTACAGCACTTAAAAACCGAATTGTGTAATAAAACACTTAAGGAAGGCTGATCATGCAAAATCTTCTTAGCCACTTTATTCTCATCAGTATCGCCATTTTTTCCCTTGCTTTCCCACATGACACCTTTATGCAAAACGATATTGATGCTACTAAGTACACATCATTTGAAGAGTTCCCTCGCATTCAAGTTGGCCTTATTACCATTGACATGAGTGAGCTAGAACCATTTACCTTTATCCAACATATCATTAAATTAACAGACGACCCAGAGTGTAAAGCAATCTTAGTGTATGCAACAGGAGAAGGCGATGACCTTGGGCAAGCATTTGCACTGTTTAATGAACTGCGACACGCTACCCACGTAAAGCCAGTCATAACCCTTATTGATTCACAATGTACGTCTGCATGCTATTATATTGCGGCTGGTGCTAATCAGATAGTCGCTTCTCCAACAGCACTCATCGGTGGCATCGGTGCGCAGATTACTCTCATGAGACAACACAAGAGTCGTACCACTGGCGAAGTCGAATCTGATATTACCTATCACTCCTTTACTAAAGGAGCCTATAAAAAAGTATTTGATCTTCACGCGTCCGCACCAGACGAAAAAGATACCGCTATGATTCAATCGCTCCTTGAAAATATATACGAAAGATTTACACAAGACATCGCTCAATCTCGCAACCTAAATCTTACACACGTTATTACGTATGCCGCCGAGGGAAACATCTTTACCGGATCCCAAGCACAAAACTTTGGTCTTATTGACATCCTTGGTTCATATTCTGACACCTATCCTGTTATCAGGAAACTGCTAGAAGAACGCGATCAGCCGAGTGATCTTCCTATTGAGCTCATCAGGCTAGCAGAAGATCCAATTGATAATTTCGTTACGTTTGACGAAAATATCATCTAACAAAACGAGTTTTAAAAAAGCATGCATAACGATAATCAGGTACTAATCTCTTAGACAACATACTTCCTTACGCTGCCTGTCAAAGCAAATAAGTACCTTATTCAGCTTCAGCTTCTGCTTCTTCAACTTCAGTTTCAGCCATGCTAAAAATAGCCTTATGGGTTTCATGAAAATGGCGCCAGGTTTCATTAATATCGCGAAAAGACGAATTCCACTGGTCATCAATAGCCTCGTATAGATCTTTATATATTCCGTACACATTTGTTGCCCACAAACAATGATTAGTAAATCGCGCCCGCTTTAATGGTAAAGCACACGTGGTAAGCGTCTGGTTGTCCATGACAATGTGTCCTACAACAAGCAGCTCGTCATTCTGCTCAATCTGCTCAACCAGTAACGGAAGAATGACCACCCAAGGAAGTGGAGTAATATCGTCACCTGAAAATGAGCGCAGCGAAAACAAGGACAAATGATCGATGTACTTTGAATCACCATTATAACGTAATTGGATATCGTATCGCTTTAATGATGTTTTTTGTGTAACTCCCCGCACATCTATAACATGGTTCATCATTTTAAAACTCTCACCTGCCTGGGTACTATAGCTATCGATGGTCTGTACTTTATCACCTGATGACCAAAATGACATAATACTTGTAAACACTGGTGAAGCAATATAGGCAGCAGTCTCGGCCTGCATAGGGGTTCCGCATAAGATAAGGCGGTTTATCCTAAGTTCATCAGCACGTTGCTCTTCAATGTGAGCAAGCCACAAGGCTACATTACCACCATGGCTGTGGCATATTAATTCAATTTCAGGGTACACCCCATATTGTTGATAATATTCATCCCGCATTGTAACCAGGGCATCATAGAATTCTTCAGCCGACTTCTTTCTACCTGATTGGCTATTCATCCCTGACCAACCGAATAATTTATAGTCACGATTGACACCGTCATCAATCATTCGCTTTATTGCATCATAACTGGCAACAACATAATACGCAGCCTCATTAGTTTTGTTAGTTTCAAGAGTTTTGCGTAATACTGCCTCTACATCCTCTGATAAAATTGGATATAATCCAGGTGTAGTCATGGGCGTAGTTTCACACAAAATGGGATTCTCACGGCCTTGCCTTAAGCGCGCAGCATATTTAGAATCCTCCCCAACATCCCCGTACAAAAACCACTGAGGAGAGTAAAACGCTAAATAGGGGAGAACCGTCCCATGAACAAACACCGTAACCCGTGGAACCATCAATGATACCTCAGCATCAAGACTTCCGTATTCAACTGCGGCAGTTAAATCCTGGGTACTTTTCGGAGCTGAAAGCTCGCCTTGGAGTGGTGCGGTCCCTACCGTTAGGAGTAAAAAGGTTAGTATAATAAGTATCATGTTAACTCCCTAATCAGAACGTCCTATTCCCACTATACTACTATCATAGAACGTTGAAAAGCAGAATCTATTTTACGGGTATCCCGTTAAGAAGAAAAGCCTATCTTTCAAGCTCATTTAACCTGGCAATTTTCCTAAAATTAAGTGCCAACCTCCGCTTTTTTATTGCCATAAGACAAAAAAGTCCTGATCCAGTTGTCATTTGCCTTTAAAACTGCTATTTTAAAGCTATAAGAACCTGCTATATCTTAGCAGACCATATCATGTACACTATGTTAACCAAAGCAATCATATGTGATTGTAGGAGTAATTAATGTCAAAGGAACGTCTTACGCCTCAGCAATTTAGTAAAGCTGAGCTTCTATGGGACGATGCAGAATATCAACTGACAGCTGAAGAGCAGGCTGCTCTTGAACAGTTATATGAAGATGCATACAGCCCAGCCAAAAAAGGAAGTATAATTGAAGGTACGATTCTCGCTATTGAGCAAGATGGCGTGCGGGTCGATATCAATTTTAAATCTGAAGGACTTGTTCCGCGACATGAATTTGGTGAACATGAGCTGAAAAAACTCTCTGAAGGCTCTAAGATTGATGTCATTATCGATGAACTTGAAAATATAGAGGGTGCAGTATCCATTTCATACCAAAAGGCGAAAGCACTCAAAGCATGGAATGCTATTATGCAACTCTATAATGAAGGTAAGCCTGTTGAAGGTGTAGTAACGCACAAAGTCAAAGGTGGTCTCAGCGTCGATATTGGAGTACCGGCGTTTTTGCCCGGTTCACAAGTAGACGTCCATCGAGTATCTGACTTTGATCAATTTGTAGGGCAAACAATCAACGCCTATATCCTTAAAGTAAATCCTCGACGTGGTAATGTTATCATTTCTCGTCGTAAGTACCTGAATGAACAACGTTCAGAAATCCGCAAGAAAATTTTAGACGCTCTCGAGATTGGCCAAGTTATTCAAGGGGTTGTCAAAAACATCACTAACTACGGGGCATTTATCGATATTGGTGGTGTTGATGGTCTTCTGCATATAACCGATATGACTTGGGGGCGCATTGCTCACCCAAGTGAGCTCTTCAAAATCGGCGATACCATTACCGTTAAAGTCCTTTCATTTGATAAGCCAAACGAAAAAATCTCATTAGGCTTAAAGCAACTGGAACCAAATCCATGGGATAACCTTGCAAAAGCTATTGAAATTGGTTCAAAGGTCAAAGGTAATGTATCGAGTATTACCGATTACGGTCTTTTCGTAGAAGTTGCCAAGGGTGTTGAAGGACTGGTACATATCTCGGAAGTTTCCTGGAGTGATCGAATCAGCGATCTTAACAAGCATTTTAAAGTTGGCGATGAAATCGAAGCGGTAGTAGTTGCTCTTGATAAAGAAAACCGACGTATGTCTCTCAGTATCAAGCAACTTGACCAAAATCCTTGGGATGCCGTTGCTGAGCAGTTTGCTGTTGGCCAAAAGATCACTGGTAAAATAACCAATGTCACTGATTTTGGTATCTTTGTCCAAATTGTACCAGGAATTGACGGGCTCGTTCATGTATCCGATATTTCATGGACTGAGCATATTAAAAGTCCAACAGAACGATATCACAAAGGAAATGACATCGAATGTATCATCACTGATATTAATAAAGAAAAGAAGAAGATTGCTCTGAGTATTAAACACTTGAGTGAAAATCCATGGGAAGGTGTTGAAAACAAATATCCTGTAGGCTCCAAAGTTGAAGGTACGGTAACCCGAACAAGCGAATCAGGCGCCTTTGTAAAATTACCAAATGGCATCGAAGGCTTTATTCACATTTCTGAGCTTGCCCCTGAACGCATCAATAAAGTAGAAGATATTGTTAAGACTGGTGATACGGTAACATGCCGTGTTGTCAAAATTAATCAAGATGAACACAAAATCGGATTAAGCTTGCGACCGGAAAGCACCACAGGACCGAAGCGCAGAGAAGAATCTAGCCCATCCTTAAAGGATGTACCATCACCAGGCGGACGTCCAAAGTCACAGCTTCAGATCGAGCTTGAAAAGCATGCGGCACGAAGCGAAGACGCTCCAGTACAAGAAGAACAGCCCACAGGTACTGCAAACCAAACGGAAGAGGAGTAATGCCATGCAAAGAACATGTGGTATCATAAAACCAGATGCTATTGCTGACAAAGTCGCCGGGGCCATTATTCAACTTATTGAACTGAATGGCTTTGGCATTATCCGCATGAAAAAAATGCGATTAACTACTGAAGCTGCTGCTGAGTTTTATGGTATTCACAAGGAAAAGTCATTCTTTGATGAGCTCGTTGCATACACCACCTCCGGACCAATTATAGTTATGGTTCTTGAAAAAGATGATGCGATTACTGATTGGCGAGCACTGATGGGTGCAACTGATCCACACAAAGCAGCCCCAGGCACCCTACGAAAAATGTTTGGTACCAGCATTGGTAGTAACGCCGTACACGGCTCAGACTCAGCAGAAAATGCCGTCAAAGAATTAAAGTTCTTCTTTCCCGATCTGCAAAAATAGCCTGTCACAGAAAACACCAATAGTTTAGGTTCAGGAATAGTTTTATGAAAACAACAATGTATTATTATCTACGCGTTCCATCTTTTATGCTATCAATCTTGATAATCGGTAGCTTTTTTACAGAAGCGATATCAATACAAAAAAACCAAAAAGAGAAGCCTACAACCACGCAACAGACACTTGCACTCATTAAACCAAATGCTGTTGCTGTTGGACATACCGGTGATATCATAAAAACAATTGAACGCAATGGACTTTCCATTGTAAAAATGAAGAAATTCACGATACCAAAAGAAAAGGCCCAACTATTTTATGCAGAGCATAAAGGAAAGCCTTTCTTTGATAGCCTCATGCAGTTTATGACATCGGGACCAATTGTAGCCATGCTTTTAGAAGGAGATGATGCTATTAAAGCCTGGCGTACACTTATGGGAGCCACTGATCCAGTAAAAGCAGCACCAGGCACCATACGTAAAATGTACGCACTAAACAAGCAAAAAAATGCCGTGCATGGTTCAAGTACTCCAGAAGCAGCGCAGAAAGAAATTGCAATTATTTTTGGTAAGTAATTTATAAATTCCGAGGCTTTAAACGTCCTTGTAGTTGGATATAAAAGAAAATCTTAGCTCAACTGGATCAAACTCCGCAATTTATTTTTGGAAAGCTCAACCCGAAAATTATTCTAATTAGAAAGCTCAAGAAAGTTTATCAACAATTATCCCAACCTACCAATGCACTCAAAACCCGGCTCTTTGCTATCAAATCATTACTTACAATACTACTTAGTGAGCATCGGTCTACCACTAAGAAGGACATAACGCATTATTATCAGATATATTTCAAGTGGAAGTTGTATTAAATGCGACAATAAATCTTTATCCACCTCATCTTCAGAACGCGCAAGCTCCGACAATAGATAAACGAGAATGCTTGAAACTTTGCTTTCTAGCTTTTCCATTCTTTGTCTAAGAGACAGATAATTAAAGTAATCATCCAGCGACAAATCTGCCTCTTCAAACATATTATATGCGACTTTTTCTCCATTGAAAAGATTAGTCTGCTCATTAAACTTTTCCCATCGAGACTTCATCCGTAAAAACTCTCCATATTCTTGAAAGTCACCAGAAACTATAAAATTTAATGCTTCACATGAAACCTCTTCTATCTCACTGTCACGAGTAGCTGTATTCATAAAACGACATATTCGAAAAAATGAATCGTAATTTGAAACAAAATCAGTCGACTTCAACAATGAATAATACTCCGATCTTATGCTAGGTGGATATGCGCTGCAATCACTAAGCCGACTTAATAATCTGTTAGCCTGTTGAGCACCAAAAAACCCATAAAGCAGAGCAAATACCTGAACTTTTCTCTGTCCAGCAGACATAACCAATGCTGTCTCAAATGCTTTTTCTAATAAACGCACTGTCTCATTCTTTAATACATCTTTTTCTGTCCAACTTCGTCGATCCCTAATTAATTTAACTCGTCCTGTACCACTCAATGCAAAATGTATACCTACCAGCTTTGAAGCTAAATACTTAGCGCTATCAAAACGACCAGCTACAGATGCACAGACAAGAGCCTCTGCATAATCTTGCAAATCTAAAACACTTCTAGACTCTCGCTCTACCGCTTGCAGCATATTTACCGCTCCTTGACCTGCCACCATTTTAAAAAGTAATTTACAAGACACATTCTCTGCTATTTCACCGTCAGTAAGAAAAGCAATCAGAGCCTCAATACTTTGCGTTGCGGTGTCGGAGGTACAATAATCAATCACTCCCTGTCCCTGCGAATCGGTCAAATTAATGTTTGCACCATATGAAATCAGTAAAGCCCAAGAAGGCGTCTCTCCTTCATTATCATATTCCCAAATACTGAGGCATCCATAATGGAGAGCTGGTACATCAACTCCCTCCTCACCTTTTGCATTAATATCCGCCCCATGCTCCAAAAGTGCTTTAATAGCTCTGCAATTATTCCTTTCAGCAGCATGATGAAGGGGAAGCATACCTGCCCGATCCGCAACATAGATATAAGCCCCATGTTCAACCAATAGTGCTACCATCGAATAAATATCATCAAATGTTAAATTAACCTGATTTGCTATGTGATGCAGCAGCGTCAATCCATCATCATCTACTGCATTGACATCATTGCCTGCAGCAGCATATTCACACAAAATATCAACCCTACCCAATTGAACTGCCTCTATTGCCTCAGCAAGCCCCAAGCCTTTGCCGGAAAGTTCTATATCTTCTGGTTCCCCACGCTCCTTCCCTTTCCTTGAAGCTTCCATCCCATATCCAGAAACACTGAATAGAAAAACCAATAAAAATATCCCCACCAATACCTTCACTTTAACCTCCATCGAAAAGATTATTACACCTACCTAAAGATTTTTTTCCAAGCGGTTATTTCTCAGAAGTTTCCTCGAGAACTTTTTTGATACTGGCTACTGTTCCAGCAAGACTTGCTGCTTCGTAGGGTACCACGACGAGTTTATTATCCTTACCCTCTGTTAGGGCCGGAAGCACCTTCATGTACTGCATTGAAAGCCGATAGGCAGCTGGATCTTTTTCTGGCAATGCCTTGTGAATGACCTGGAGTGCTTTTGCTTCAGCTTGTGCAACCTGAAGTCGCGCTTCTGCTTCTGCGTTTGCGTTAAGAACACGGGCTTCTGCTGTACCTCGCGCTTCACGAATTTTAGACTCCTGCTTTCCTTCAGCACGCAAGATCGCTGCACTTTTATCCCCTTCAGCTTCCAAGATAGCAGCCCGCCGATCCCGCTCTGCACGCATTTGTTTTTCCATCGCTTGCTGAATATCACGAGGTGGGTTTACCTCCTGCAATTCGACACGGGTAACATCAACTCCCCATTTATTAGTGGCTTCATCAAGGGTTTTGAGTAGGCGCATGTTAATTTTATCTCGTGATACCAAGGTTTCATCTAAATCGAGCGAACCTATAACATTCCTTAAGGTCGTTTGCGTCAGCTTTTCAATAGCCTGGGGCAGATCAATGACTTCGTATACTGCTGCATAAGGGTCTACAATTTGATAATATAATACGGCATTAATCTCTGTAGTAACGTTATCACGCGTAATTACACTCTGTTTTGGAAAATCATCAACCATTTCACGCAAGTCTATTCGTTTAATTGTTTTGATGTATCGATAAAATCGGTCCCGTTCTATTTCCTTCAAGCGCGTCCAACGTACGGCACGTGGACGATCGATAAAAGGTATAACAAAGCGTAGGCCTGGCTGTAACGTGCGATGATACTTACCAAGCCGCTCAATGATAATTACCTCAGCCTGCTGAACAAGATACAAAGATTTTCCTAATACTATACAAATAAGCCCAATAACAATGAGAAGTGCAATCAACATATATCTCCAATCATAACTAATATTTTTGCAATTTATATTTGCTAATAGTCTAACGAATTCTCATCATAACGCAACGAAAGACTAGAAAGGCGTATTGTAATATTTTATCATAGAATATATCCTTATGCAGCACATCAATCTAATACCTTATATCCAAAATTCCCTTCTGAAACCTCTTTTGGATTTATATTGCATATTTTATTTCCATTTGTTTATAATAAAAAGCATCATAAGGGGGACATACATACCATGAAAAATCTGCATTTCATCGCTCTAGGAGTAATTTTCAGCGCAGGAAGTTTCCTGTGCATTGCTAGAAGAAAACCAAAAAGAGGTTCTTGCCAGAAAAAAGAATTTCGACCACAATTAGATAAGTATATGCTCCCCGCAAAAAATAAACCCATTACTATTTTTATACATGGGGGCGGAAAGCCTATTTCATCACTCTTTACGTTTCCTGGCTTTCACGAGTCATGCCCTCAGGGACTTGTACCCTACCATTCACTCTTTTGTAGTGGTTGTACTCTTGGAAAAAAGGTTGCTGAGTGCCTGAATGATGGCGATGCAGAAAAGTTTCCCATGACTGCATTTTACATTTTTGGTTGGTCAGGCCAATTAAGTTTCAAACACCGGGAAGATGTTGGTCGTCAACTATATTACATTATTACCCAATTTAAAAATGATCCTCAATATAAGGACCAACCCATTACCCTTATCACCCATAGTCATGGTGGAAACGCGGCCTTACAAATAGGCGTTGAAGCTGCTAAACATGATGATACGCGTCCCTTAATAGATCAGCTCATCATCATGGGATGTCCCGTCGTTTCCATAAGCAATGACTTGGTTTCCTCACCAATTTTTAATAAAAAAACTATTATTCTTTTCTCTCAAAGCGATGCCGTGCAACGCCTTGATCCACAAGGGTTGTACCCGCAATGCGCTTCCAAAAAATATTGTACCCCGTTTTGGTCCGGAAGACGTTTCGAGCCTTCCGAGCACATCATACAGGCTGAACTTAAAACCAATAATCGTTCGCAAACCGGACATCTGGGCTTTGTTACCCGCAAGTTTCTCAAACACCTACCAGAGCTGATTAACATGCTCAATAACCCTGAAGAACGAAAACAATTTCCTATCGACAGCAAAGGATCTCTCTGTGTTAATTTTGATACCCGCAGACTCGTCCTTGAAGGATGCTCACGCTGCAGATAATGCAAAAATATACCAACCTTAACAAATAGCCTTTATTTTGTGGATTCTTTAACTGTTTTGACTATGGCACTTGCATCAATACCTTCGTAGGCCAGAAGTTCTTCTGATGTGCCTGACCGGGGAAGTTTATCAACTGCAAGAGCAGTGATATGAAAATGGTCATTACGTAATGCAAACCCAACGGCCTCTCCAAGACCTCCTGCTGGATAATGGTCCTCAACCGTAATGACCTTGCCATTACTTTGCTTAGCAATATCTCGTATTGTTTTATCATCTAAGGGTTTTATCGAATAACAATCAACGACCGCAATTGAGATGTTAGCGCTCCGAAGCTTTTCATAGGCTTTAAACGCTTCAAATACCGTAATACCAGCAGCAACAATCACTGCCACATCATTTGCACTTTGACGCAGCACTTTACAGCCACCCACCGGAAATTCTTCATCTGCATCATAAATAACTGGTGTTGCACCTCGTGTAGTACGCAGATAACTGATACCATTGTTATACTCGATCATACTCCCAACAAGCTTAAACGTACTCACTGCATCGCACGGATAAAGTACGATTGACTCTGGTAACGTTCGCATAAATGCAATATCTTCTAGTGCCATTTGTGAAGGACCATCCTCCCCGATGGACACCCCTGCATGTGACCCTACAAGTCGTAATGGTGCACGACCTATCGCTGCCATACGCACTTGATCAAATGCTCGGGAAAAGAATGCACCAAACGTTGAGCAAACCGGCAACGCTCCACGAGCAGCAAAGCCAACGCCCATCCCTACCATATTTTGCTCTGCAATAAAACATTGAACAAAACGGTTAGGAAATGCTGTTTCAAAAAGCTCGGCAAAGGTAGAATTTTTCACCTCACCATCCAAACTAAATAAGTTGGTCACCTGTTTTCCATACTCAGTCAGGGCTATACCAAACGCCTTTCTTGTTGGGATGCGTTCATTGGTGCCAAATGGTGCTCGTGTTATTTTTACCTTGACCGGTTCACGTTCTTTTCTTGCTGGCCGTTTCTTGGTTACTGGTTCTTCCTCTTTCTTAGACGAAGCTTTTGGAAATCGTTCCTGCAATTCAGTAATACGGGCATCGAGCTCTTCTTTTTTAAATGCTTTGCCGTGATAGCCCTCCTGTCCTTCAATAGAACCTAGGCCATACCCTTTTACTGTCTTTGCAACAATCATAACTGGCTTATCTTTAACATGGTGTGCCTTGCTAAACGCATCCAATAACTCTGCAATGCTGTGGCCATTAACCGTAATGACATGCCAACCAAAAGCCGTCCATTTGGCTTCATAGTCTTTCATATCATACTGTGCCATCGTGGGAGTACTTTGCCCAAGACGATTAACATCAATAATACCAATTAGCTTATTAAGTTTATAAAAAGATGCAATTTCAGCCGCTTCCCACACAGAACCTTCGGCAACTTCACTGTCACCCATAAGCACATATGTATAGGGCAACCTACTGTCGACCTTAACAGTGTTAACAGTCCTCGCAGCTTCTAGCGACATACCAGCTCCAATGGACAGACCCATTCCCAATGATCCTGTTGCCACATCTATATATTCAAAACGGGGAGTTGGATGCCCTTCTAAAACGGAATCAAACTGGCGATAGGTAAGAAGTTCATCTTCACTTATTACGCCAAGCTCGCGGTATGCTGCATACAGGATTGGTACTGCATGCCCTTTAGATAAAATAAAGCGATCAGAGGCCGGATCATCTTGTTTTGCAAGATCAAATTTCATCACATGAAAGAAGAGAACGGCGATGATATCAGCAGCGGATAACGCAGAAGTAATATGACCAGATCCTGCCTTGGAAGTTGCCTTGAGAGCATGAAGCCGAAGGCGATAGGCACGATATTCTAAATCAGAAATCAACGTTGACATTACATCTCTCCTTTGTTGTACTTACACACTTACGAATTATGATAAGGGGAAACTCATAGATTCCTCTGCCGCGCTAATTATCTCTTTAGCGTCAGGTATTCCTTTTGCAGGTTGCGCCTTTTCCTCGCCAGTAATCTCAGCTATTTCCTCAAGTGATGGAACTGAATGAAAGGTTAACTTCATTCTTTCTACATCGTTCACCTTTTTTTCTTGTACCACTTTCTTGCCATATATCTGCACAAAAAGCCCAAGCATACTCATTGCCATCAACAATCTCATATCCTTGCCCTCACAATTGTTTACATTATGTTTGCTCGTATCGCATCTACTATAATACATCATTAAAAAAAGTACTATAATTACGCGAATCCGAAAAGATGAGAGAGTACGACGCGTTTATCGATTGACACTCATTAAGGTGAGTACTATCATCTATCAAACGAGTAAACCACACGTGGTAGTTTTTTAATGAACTATAAGCAGCCTGTACTTTCGTTTATATATTATATGACACGGACATGTACATTTTTGGTTCAGTCACGATTTGGCATCACGCTGATAACTCTTATCGAAATGCAACTTCTCATTATCGCTATTACCCTTCCAATTCTAGTATACGCGGGCTTGCCAGTATCATACATGAGTATTATTGGCAACATAGTTCTGGCCCCTCTTTTTATAGGTTATTTTTTGGTAACATCTGTCGTATTTATTTTCGAAATAATGCAGCTTCCCAATACCACAATCATTTATATAATGGAACACCTTAATCAACTAATCTACTGGTGCGTTCATGTTAAGTCACCTTCTCTCGTTGCTTTTCACTCCCCGCCATGGTATGTATGCATTCTTTTGGGTATCTGCGTTCTCATTTTGCTTCATGTTAAAGTAAAAACACCATTACAACGTATCGCTTTCTTTCTCGCCTTTTTCTTTCTCTTTCCTCTATATTCATACATATGGGCGCGGCAATCTCCCATTATACATTTTAATAAAAACAGCAATCACTTCACGGTCATAAAGACGTCTAAGGGTCTTATCGGTATCGATCATGGTATGCGGATTCGGCCTTCTACACTCACCTGGTTTAAGTACCACATATCACCAAAACTTCGAAAACATTATGGTACCACCGCATTGTACGCACTCATTTTTTTAAAGCCAACTACACCTTCATTACTCCTAAGCGAGTATATGGCGAGCAATCACCTTTGTACCTACTACTATGTACCACAAGTAAAAAGAGTAAAAACCACCACCAAGCCTCCTACCGCGGTAACGGTCATTACATTAACCGATGCTATACAATCATTGTGTGAAGAGCTTAATATCAACCTTAAACTCGTACCTTTCGGCACTTTATATCAAACGCGCAAGCTATCTGGAAAAGAGCAACATGTACGAAAAGAAATAGGAACAGTCTTTTGTATACGCGGAAATATAGATAACAATGATGTCAATATTACTCCTCGATTAACACCGCGCGAGCTGGTGCAGCCTCTACCCCCTCAATTGATAAGGGAAGACACACCAGTGTATACGTCCCCGGTTCAACCGACTCCAGGCGCAGTCCTTCAATAATGGGTATTTGTTTACTGAGTAATGCGGTATGCGTTTTATGATCTGGTTGATTTCTTTCAATGCCAAGATAATCGATTCCAACACACTGTACTTCTTTCCCAGCAAGATACTCGGCAGCTCCAGCATCTACATACACAAAGGAAAAGTTAAAGGGCTCGGTGGGTGATATAAAGCTGTTACGTGTTTTGAGCAAAACGCGAGGTTTACTAAGGTCTTTACCTTGTAAATCACTTCGTGTAATCACTTCATTACACATGGTCATATCCAGAACAACACATGGGCCAACAAGGGCTTGTAACGGCACTGAATCAATCGAAAGTCCATCTTGGACAAAATGTGAAGGTGCATCCACATGAGTTCCCGTATGCATAGACATACATAACTGCGACTCACGGACCATGTGCTCTGCCCATGTTTTTGTATCGGTAACCGAAACATCATTACGATTCTTGTACGTGGTAATTGCAGGAGAAATAGGCCAACTTATATCATATATCTTCATCAAGGTACTTTCGCAAGAACGTCAGCCACTCCTTCATCTCTGATACCCAGTAATTCCGTGTATATCCCTCACTGATGTACTCGAAAGGAAGATAAATAGCAAGCCCATACGTCCCTCTAAAGCACTGGCCATAGGTAATATACATGACAATCTGGGTCAAAAGATCCCTTCCATCAAGAACCAGTTCTTGATACGATGCAAACTTGTGATTACCTGGATGTTGAGACTTCAATCTATGAAACATGAGCGAAAGTTTATCGTACCAGCTATATAAGTCTACAAATGTTTCCTCGTCAAATCGTATGGCCTCTTCACTTGCTTTGCGCAGCTCAGACCTAATGTCAACATCTTTATCGTCAAGAAGACTGATAAGGACATCCGCTACACCCACCACATTTTGTGTTAAGGAATCAATCAGTTTCAAATCGAGTACTGCCAACGTATAATCATCGATGTTGTACCCTTCGTAGTACTTTCCATACGCTTCTACAAATGCTTCAACCAGTTTATGTGGATCTTTATTATACTCATAATACCCCCCAAACATAGTATGATACGGCCAGCCTTCTCCGCGAATCGTTTGTTCGGATGCAATCATATATCGCGCAAAAGGCCTTAGGGATGCTGCTACCTCTAAGGTAGACATATGACATGCATCAAAGCCAATAAATGATAGCTGTTTCCATATACCTTTTTTAGAAACTTCCTCAAACGCATGCCGCACATCATTATCTGATAAAATATGATCATGCCATCTATCATAGGTATCGGGCCGCGTATACCTTACGTTGAGTGGCCCAAGCCCATGTGCAACAATAATGACCCCATAATGATCTGCCTCATACGAAAACATCCACTCAAGCGCTCCCGCAAGAATACCGCTGTCACACATAGTTGTTTGTCGTGCTTCCAGCTCATTCAAGTACTGATATTGAAAGTAAGAACTTTCTATCTCCATCTTTTTTGTATACTTTACATTGCCTTCGCCATGTATGCATACAAACAGCGGTAGATTAAGATCTTCCGCAGCGCCAGCAGTTTCAATTTTTCGCTGGCTATTAATGAGCGATGCTTCCAGTGCAGAATCACCAATCATAAAAACGAGGATCGTCCATCTCTTTTCTGTAGATAGCTCAGATAGCTCTGTTGATGGTGATATAAACCTATTGCGCCGCCTTACTCGACGAGAGTTGTTTCCCTTGCACCTTTTTTTTGCATGAGAATAGGGGATGTAGGTACTCAAGCCCACACCAACCAGAATACTCAGAAAGCTTACAACCAGTGTTATCTTCCTATGATGCATCCTCGCGATTCCCCTTATTTATGTACGTAACATCATGACCGCCAAATGCGTTGCGTATCAAAGCAACCAACTTTGTCGCATAGGTTCCCCCCGTTTTGCGCGAGTCGCGACGAATTTCGAGCGACTTTTTAATAACGTCAACAGGAAGATAGTGCCGCTCGGCTTCTTCTACGGTCCACCGTCCCGTACCTCCTTCCTTTATAGCACCATATACGTCATCAAAATCTTGGTCCACCTTATATATGCGGTGAATAAGTGTCAAAAGCCAAGACCGAATAACACTTCCATGTTCCCAAATTCCACTGATTTGTTCAAGATTTAATTTATCATAGTGGCCATCCTTCAAGAGATGAAATCCTTCCGCATATGCCTGCAAAATTCCGTATTCTATCCCATTATGAACCATTTTGACATAATGGCCGGCCCCCGGCGGTCCAACAAGACCAAACCCCTCGGGTGCAGCAATTGCCTGCAGATAGTTAACACATTGGTCATAGGACTTTTGCTCTCCTCCAACCATGAGAGAAAAACCTTCTTCTCTACCCGCTAAACCACCTGAAGTACCGCAATCTAAAAAAGCAATGTCATGATCATTGCATTCCTTGAAATGTCGTATTGAATCTTGATAAAAGCTGTTACCACCGTCAATAATGATACTGCCCGATTTTAGCAGATCTACTAAGGTAGTAATAACCTCGTCAGTAATTTTACCCGCGGGTACCATAAGCCACACCACCGCAACTGAACGTACCAATTCATCAAGGGTATTCACCTTAACAAACTTGTCACTAGGAGGTTTGATACCATTGAGCGTAAGGTCAATATCCTTAGCATATGCATCGTAGCCATATACAATAAAACCAGCATGAGCAAGACGCGCTGCGACTGCCGCACCCATTCTCCCTAATCCAACTACCCCGATACTCATTCCACTTCCTTTCCATAAACCGTTAATCGTTGTTGCGGGCCCTTTGATCCTTTTTTATACACAAACAATGGCATGTTAAGGGCATCAGCCGTAGCCATAATACGCCACTGATACTCAACTTCATCAAACCGTACGACCATTGATTGTTCACCACGCATAATTTCGGCAAACAAAATTTCGTAGGCCTCTGGACTTGTCGGTCCGTAAATCGCCTTATAGGAAAAATCAAAGTCAACAGCCATTATATCACGAATGGTGCCTGGTTTTTTGGAATTAATCCTCAGTGAAAAACCTTCTTCCGGAGTAATGTGGATACGTAATACGTTCGACTCACATCTACTAGTTGGACTCCACAGACACTGCTCCATTGGCTTTAATGTAAGCTCAATTTCTGTTGTCTTTTGTGCCAACGCCTTTCCAGTTTCAAGAAAAAACGGAACTCCTTCCCACATTGGATGATCAACTTCCACATTAAGTACAGCAAATGTTTCGGTCTGCGAATCCGCTCGAACATCCGGTTCATCCGTATATCCTTCATATTGTCCTCGAACACCATCAATTATGCGAACATGTTTTAATATATCACTTTTTTTATCACGAATGGCATCTGCATCAAGTGACGTTGGCGCTTCCATAGCTACAAGGGCCAGCAATTGGAGCATATGATTTTGTACCACATCTTTCAGTGCGCCATACTGATCATAAAACGCACCACGCCCTTCTACCGTAAGGGTTTCATGGAAGATAATGCGCACAGACTCAATCGACTTATTGTCCCAAATAGCTTTAAAAAGCGTGTTTGAATAACGCAGTAACAATAAATTATTCGTAAATTCCTTAGCAAGATAATGGTCAATACGATATACCTGCTTTTCTGAAAGATGGGCTTTAATGCACGCATTAATCTCCTGTGCTGATGCAAGATCGCTTCCAAACGGCTTTTCGTATACTACTCGTTGATTGAGATCTCGTGCTTTAATAATACCAGTATCAACCAATGCGCTCGTAATGTCACAAAAGAATTGGGTTGCGGTAGCTAGGTAGGCAATTCGATGATGAGGCAAATTCCTTTCATGTTCAACTTCGGTAATCAAGGTTGCTAGCTTTTCAAAGTCGTCACGTGAAGAAAATAAGAGAGGCTGGTATACAAGCATATCACGAAATCTACGATCCAACTCATCTGTTGGATCTGCTACAAAAGGACGTGCAGCATTTAAAATATCATCAGCGGTAACATCTTCACGTCCAGTCCCAATGATAACACAGTCCTGAAGACCCGCTCGTAAAAGGGCATACAACGCAGGTAACAACTTGCGCTTACTTAGATCTCCCGTAATCCCGAGAATAATGATAGTCCACTTTTTCATAATGTAAGTATTTGAAGGGCTTTCTTCTTATAAAGCTCCACCTGTGGTTGATTAAAAGGATTAACCTGTAATAGACTACCAAGATACACCATCTCAATCATTTTTCCATATAAAAATTCACCAACTGCTTCTGGGCAACGCGTAGAAAAGTACGCCATACTAAATGGCCGTTCTTGTTCTTGGTACGCATCTGTAACACCCTTAAAAATCGCATCCTTTACCTTTTCTATCGTTTTATCAGCAAGGAATGATGGCGTCAGTCCATCAATGGACGGAATTTTCATTGCCTCTTCTTTCTGCGATTGGTATACAAATGTAGTATAAGTCGAGCGTGGACCACTCAAATAGAGCTGTAATACAGAATGCAAGTCACTGGTCCCTACTGATACGGTAGGTGTAATACCTACCGGTGTATAGGGTGGCACAGCCATATGTTTACCCAAGCTTTCACCAATTAGCTGTCGATACCACGCTCCAAGTGCAGCGAGTTCAGGTTCAAACGTAAAAAAATCATGTATCGCAATGCCATGCGTGTAATGGTAAAAGATTAGTGTTGCAGAAAGAGCTGATTCATACGCAACGAGCGACGGCGAATCTGCTGTCTTCTTTTTCTGTAAGACGCTTTGCGCTCCGCGACATAAAGCATTTATATCCACTCCCATTACTGCTAGGGGAAAAAGGCCAGCACTCGTAAATACTGAATATCTGCCACCCACTTCGTTAGGGATGGGGAGAACACGAATACTATGGGTTAACGCAAAATCTTCTAATGGAGAATTAGCATCCGTAATCACTACTACTGATTTAGTAAGGGACTGATTATACCGTTCAAGAAGCTTAATAAAAAAAGATGCATTTATGACGGTTTCAAGTGTTTTTCCTGATTTACTTACTACAATCACCAACACTGATTTCTGGTCACGTAGTTGCTGTTCAACCTTGGATAGTAATTCATTCAAAAGATCTTCATCTAACGTATCCGCATAGTACATATTCGGGCTTGTGGAAGCTTCTGTATCCTGTAATGCACTCATAACAGCACGCACCCCCAGACTTGACCCTCCCATTCCTACAAGCACTACAGTGTCCGGCTTTGCATACAATGATGCGTAGGCCATGGCTTGATCTAGTATGGTTGCATCAAATGGGGTATACATAAATGAGTTAGGATGACTATATGAAGCATCTTCTGCTGCTTTACCGAGTCGCTCTGAAGAATCGCTAAGCGTACTCAGCATTTTTTCTACGTCGGAAGCCGGAACTCTTGCATGCTCGTGTGAAAAACTCAAAAATTGCATAACTCGTACACTCTTACTCATAACAGAACTATCTGAAGCTTATCCCTGGTATTCCTTCCATGTCAACAAAAATGCTTGCTTTTATCGAGTTTATGTACCTATTATAACAATGAGGAAATCAACGTTAAGACAACGTCCTCCTCATTAATCTGGATATAATGTTGTACCAATAAAAATAAAAAGCCACTCGTCAAAAAAATCTAGCAAAAGTAAGGGGGAAAATTAATTATGAAGTTTTTAACCGTAATTGTCAGCCTATCAGCCCTTTTGGGTTCAGCATTAGCCTATACAAGTAATGCAGGGTCCATTGAAGCATATGCAACCATTGTACCTGCCGGCCAAAACGCCGAATCTCATTGGCCTAAGTTCCTAAAAAAGCATCCCACCATTATTGTACGGTTAGTTTCAGATACCTGCCCAAAATGCAAAGAATCACAACCCGCTTTTGATGCCATTGCATCAAAGCATCCAGAAATAAAGGTTATTGATATTAACTTTCGTAAATATGGCTTTGCAAAAAACATAACGAGAAAACGCCGTATACTGAGCCTTCCTGCGTTTCTCTTTTACAAAGATGGCGATCTCGTTTATGTGCACAAAGCACGTGTAGATGAGCCTATACTAGAAAGAGCGATTAAAAAACACCTATAGCCTATCTCTCGACTTCTTATTCGCAGTTATATTCTTTCTATTACAGCTTGGCGACGGTAATACCAAGCATATTTGTTCTTAATAGAAAACTTTAATAATTAATAATAATGCATTATATAAACTATTGATTTCTATATGAATTAATTGCTACTATGTGATTAGGAGAGTAGAAAGGAAAAGGAGAGTAGTAATGTGCCGTCATAATAGATACAATCATAATATGGAAGATCGCCTTTCACATCTTGAGATCAAATGCATGCTCCATCACATAGCAAAGCGTCTTGATGAGTTAGAAATCCTCATCGCTGAGGCTGCCTGCATATGTGATGAAAACGACGAATGCATGACATGTGAGGTAGAGGTGTGTCGAACATGCATCCGTGATTAACGTTTCTGTTTTTAACGATATTGTTAACTGACAATAAATGCGGCTCACAACAAACGCAGGAAGTTTATGAAACACAATATCCTTATGAAAATAGTCATAGCCACATTTCTTGCTTCGGCTACCTTAAGCCTTGCGCAAAATGAATGCGAAGCAATTAAAGAGCTGGTAACATCTCCAGGATCAACTGAAACCGCAATTAACAAGCTAGCAATGTGTATTTCCTCGCTTGAAGACCAAAACTATCTCCATGTAAATTTTAAAACTGGTAAAACGTACTGTACAGACAATAAAAAATATAAACCTATTGTACGATTAGCCAATTTACTCATACGTACTGCGTGGCTTGAAGATGATCAGTTCCCGAGCTCATTTTGTTGCTCTGAAGCTGAATGCCAGTCAAAGTGTAATAGATCAGAAACAGCAACGTGTAATCCTGAAGGAAAGCCTCATCCAATAGGGCTTATTGACACTACTGATTCCGCCACACTTATCAAAAACATAGCTTCACGCTTGGTTAGTGTCGAAAACATAATCAAAGGGGGTGCGTGATGAAACATCTGTATAATATACTCCTTATTGTTATGGGAACAACCACCCTCGCACTTGCAGCTAAGCCAACATGCGATATGTCGCTATACAAGATTACAAAAAATCCCAATGACAAAAAAGAATCTATAGCAGCAATAGATTCGTGCATTACCTATCTTGAAGAAGAAAGTCCCGGAGCACTCCACAATGAAGAGGCTTCAGGAAATACTTATTGTAAAGACAATCCAAAAAACGATATTCTCTCTCGTATGATTAACTTCTTTGTTCGTCTTTCATTACTTGAAAAGAATACCGGCTCATTTTGCTGCTCTAAAGAGCAGTGTACAGAAAACTGCAGCAAAGGACTCGTTTCTACCTGTGACCCCAATGGAAAGCCTCATGATGTAGGTTTACTTACCACAACAGAAACACCTCTGCTTGCTCAAAACCTTGCTTCACGATTGATCGCTCTTGCCAACACCATGAAGGTTCAAATCACTCGAGGAACTGTTACACCCGACAAGCCGAAACAACCTCCTACAACCAATGGTGACAAGAATGGCAACGGAATTGCTGGTCCCCCAACCGTATTAGGTGGCAATTAACTCCTTACTCTGATGGTGATTCATCCCAATCAAGTGAACCAGCTGATTGGTACTCGGTCACGGGGGTTTCGAAGAAATTCTTTTCTTTGGTAAGATCTGTTGATTGGCTCATCCATGGGAATGGATTTTCACGATTGTATACTTTTGGTAGCGATAAACGTTCTAATCGACGATCTGCTATATATTCGACATACGTACAAAACTGCTCAGGATGCAAGCCAAGAGTACCTTTTGGCACTGCGTCATACGCATACCTTTTTTCAAGTTCCACTGCTTTTTTGATAAGTGATACCACTTCATCCTGAAAGTCTTTAGTCCATATAGAAGGATTTTCAGCGACAATAGTATTGATCAAATCACACCCAAATGCAAGATGAATACTTTCGTCACGCATAATGTACTCAAACTGCTGGCCAATACCAACCATTTTATTTTGCCTTTTTAACGCAAGCATCATTGCAAAGCCAGCGTAGAAGAAAATACCTTCCATTATCACGTAATAACCGATAAGATCATGCACAAACTTACGTGTATTTTCAATACCTTCCGTTGAAAAATTACCATCAAAAATCGATGTCGTCAGCTCCACCACAAACTCATCTTTTTCTTTAATGGACGGAATAGTAAGGTACATAGTGTAGATTTCATCCGGGTCAAGGCCTAGGGAATCACAGCAATAAATAAACGTATCGGTATGTACAGCCTCTTCAAATGCTTGCCGTAAAAGATACTGACGACATTCAGGGTTAGTCACATGTTTGTATACTGCAAGAACAATGTTATTAGCAGTAAGCGACTCCGCTGTAGCAAAAAATCCCATGTTCCATAAAATCATCCGTCGTTCAGCCTCGGTAAGCACATTGTCAGCTTTCCACTGCTCAACGTCCAGTTGCATCGATATTTCTTCTGGGGTCCAGTTGTTTGCTACGCCATTTTTATAATGCTCTCGCGCCCACATATAACGCATAGGTAATATTTTGTTAGGATCAATTTTCGAATTATTAATGATACCTTCTTGTCCTCCAGTAAGGACAGATGAATTCGGTTTGTTTGATTGGCTAGATTGAGATTCATTCATTATAATTCCTTCTCATTGGTTAATTAGGCTCGTTGAGCTTCAAGTCATTTACGGCTCATTATTGGCATGATTCACATTCTTCGGGTTGCATACCACATGAGCTTCCCGCATTACTGTACTCACGTTTTTGCGTAAACCCAAATTGCGTGCCCAGCGTCGACTTCTCTACTTGTGTTGCCCCGAGCGTTCGTAAGTAATAGGTAGTTTTTAATCCACACTTCCAGGCGGTAATGTACACGTCACTAATCTTTTTACCAGAAGTTCCCTTCATAAATATGTTATGCGATTGCGACTGATCAATCCATTTTGCGCGTGCTGCAGTAAGACGTATTAACCATGCAGGATCAAGCTCAAAGGCTGTCTTATACTTTTCCTTAAGCGACGCCGGGATAGATTCAATCGATCCTATATCACCATCATAATATTTAATAAGGTCAAGCATCTCTTGATTCCATAGACCCAACTTTTTTAGATCTGCAACGAGGTATGAATTGACCACGGTAAATTCACCACTAACATTTGCCTTAACATAGATGTTTTTGTAAATCGGTTCTATACAAGGAAAACAACCAGCAATGTTGGAAATAGTTGCCGTTGGCGCTATTGCCATAACATTGGAATTACGCATTCCATGTGTGCTAACAAACTTTTTCAACCATGGCCAATCAAGTCGAATATCCCGTGAAACATCAATTGCATCGCCCCGCTCCTTTTCCAAAAGCTCAATAGTATCGTAAGGAAAAAGGCCACGATCCCATTTAGATCCCTTAAACGTTGGGTAGGCACCACGTTGTTTTGCAAGCAGTGATGAACTGTAAATAGCATGGTATGATATTTTCTCCATTACTTCATCGGCAAATGTTAACGCTTTAGGTGATGAAAAAGGAATATCCATTTTATAAAGTGCGTCTTGAAAGCCCATCATCCCAAGCCCAAGCGGACGGTTATTACTGTTAGCATTCTTCGCTTCTGTCGTTGGATAAAAATTAAGATTAATAACATTATCAAGCATACGAACCGCAGTGATAACCGTATGCTCAAGAAGCGTATCATTAAGCACCCCATCCTCAATATGACGGGCAAGATTGACAGAGCCTAAATTACATACTGCTGTTTCTTTTGCTGAGGTATTTAGGGTAATCTCCGTGCATAAATTTGAACAGTGAACTACGCCAACATGATCCTGAGGTGAGCGCACATTGCAGGGATCCTTAAACGTAACCCATGGATGCCCCGTTTCAAAAAGACGAGTAATTATTTTCTTCCACAGTTGCTTTGCAGGAATTTCTTTAACAAGTTTGAACTTGCCCTCTTTTGCTTCACGCTCATAGGTAAGATACTTCTTTTCAAACTCACGCCCGTATACGTGATGTAAATCAGGAACTTCTTGCGGAGAAAATAGTGTCCACTTGCCATCCTCCTGCATACGTTTCATAAAGAGATCTGGTATCCAGACAGCTGTATTCATGTCATGAGCACGTCGTCGTTCGTCTCCGGTATTTCTCCTCAAGTCCAAAAAGTCTTCGATGTCAATGTGCCATGTTTCAAGATAAGCACATGAACCACCGCGACGAATACCACTTCTTGTTATAGCAACCACGACATCATTGGCAAGTTTAAGATACGGAATAACTCCCTGACTCGTTGCCTTAATACTTTTTATCAACGAACCTGCTCCGCGAATATTAGTCCAGTCAGTACCAAGACCACCAGCCCATTTTGCCAATTGTGCGTTATCTCCTAATACCTTAAAAATATGGCCGAGATCATCTTCAGTAGTATTAAGGTAGCACGAACTTAATTGCGCACGCTTAAATCCTGAATGAAAGAGGGTTGGCGTCGAAGGAAGGTAGCGTAATTGTGACATAATCTCATAGAATGAAACGGCTGCTTTTTCTGGCTCAGGCTCTTCGATAGCCAATCCCATAGAAACCCGCATCCAAAATGCTTGCGGTGTTTCAAGACGTTTTTGCTCATTTTTCATAAAATAGCGACCATACAACGTAAATATACCCATATAATCAAGAAGAAAATCTCTGCCTATGCGCAAATGTGATGCAAGGTACTTAAGATCAAATTCACCAATGCGTGGATCAAATAATTCTTGCTCTATGCCATATTCAATTCCTTGGATAAACGATTGGCGGTATAATAACTCAAGCTGTTGCTCATTTTCCCATTTTCGTTCAAAAACCTCGCGCAGCAACATACGCCGTTGCAAACGCGATGCAAGCATACTATACGCTGGATCCTTCTCGATTTGAGATGCAGCTGCCATTATTAGTGCCTTTGAAAGTTCCGCGGTCGAAATTCCATCAAACACAGTACGCTTTACTTCGTTAGTAATTAAGGATAGGTCTACTGAAGAAGGCAATCCACGCATTGCCACTGTTATCGATTTTCGTAACTGTTCTTCATCAAATGCCTTAATGCTGCCATCATTACCGATAACACGTATGGTACCGTCGGCAAAACTACCGTCGGTAGAGCTCGTTGGAAAATTTGTACCAGCTGAACCTGGTTGTATTTTATCAAATTGACTCATACCGTACCTTCCCTTGCGTGGTTGAAAAAAATGAGTATCATGAGTTAACACCTTATGTTCATAACGCCTGTAGTAAATAATACAAAATGAAATACCTCCATTATCATAGGCTGGGTCAAGAGTACCAGTTCTTATGTAAATGTTCAATCACATTTCATAATTTTTTTGGGAAAAGATATTCTCCATTTTTTGCATTATTTGCTTAGATTTGATATGCTAAAAGTAATTATTTTTTAATTACTTGCTCCGCGAAGCTGGAGCTTGGTATTCTATAAGCAATTACAAAATAATCATATCGTAAAACAAGGAGCAAACCACATGAAAAACATACAAATACGCACCGTATTACTGACGTTAGCACTTGGCGCACCGCTTTTCAGTATCTTTTTGCATAGTGCAGCTAAAGGCCCAACGATGCTGAAGTCAAAAAAAGAGCTATCGGATGCAATGAAAAAAAATCGGCATAAATCAAAAGCACTTAAATTTGAAGCGGACTGGTGTGGCGCATGTAAGATGCTTACTGAGCCTTTCATGAAAGCGCACGCAAAGCATGCACACATTCTTGATGTCTACTCAATCGACGCTGATAACCCTGAATTTCGTGATCTACAGATCATGCTCGGTATTACTGGATTACCAACGGTTGTATATATAAAGCCGGTGGTTGGTACCCGATCACAGACTGAAATCGAAGGTGATATGGCATCACTTGCAGGAGGCAGACGTCGCGGTGTTGTTATGACCGAAGAAGAAATGAAGAAAGAAGACAAGGAAGCTGCAGCAAAGGCAAAAAAAGATAAGCACGAGGCGGTAAAAAAAGCATACGCCACAAGAAAAAAAAGGCGTAGCAAATAGTCCTTGAACCTTTTAACCGATAACATAAGTTTACACACACCATCACCATTAACAAGAGAACTCGGCATAAGACCGAGTTCTCTTGTTATTATGAGCATTTATTCATATTTTTTTTAGAACCCCATCAAAAAAACAATTAAGAAGACCTACATATTACCAAGAGAACAGTACCCATTTATCTATTATTCTATTGATAAACGGCAATAATCTGCAATCTGACCAGGATTATAAAAGATACCTATCCTAAAGAAGCAAGAAGTAATGCCACCATGGACATTAGTTTAATAAGAATATTAAGTGCTGGTCCTGAAGTATCTTTAAATGGATCACCTACGGTATCACCTACTACAGCTGCTTTATGCGTATCTGATCCTTTGCCGCCATAGTTACCGGCTTCAATATATTTTTTTGCATTATCCCAAGCACCACCTCCGTTAGCCATCATAAGAGCAAGAAGTACACCAACAACTGTTGTACCAACTACAAGACCACCGAGAGCAACGTTGCCCAAAACAAACCAGACGGTAACTGGTAATGCTACTGTAATAATGCCTGGTAAAATCATTTCACGAAGAGAGGCCTGGGTTGCGATAGAAATACATCGCTCGTAATCAGGCGCAGCTGTACCCTCCATTATTCCCGAGATTTCTTTAAACTGCCTGCGTACTTCCATCACCATCTGCATTGCTGCATTGCTTACTGATCGCATCGTAAGAGCAGAAATCCAAAACGGCATTGTTCCTCCAATAAAAATACCCACCAACACATAAGGATTAAGTAAGTTTAAGTCAGTCAGATTTGCCTTAGCAGCAAAGGCAGCAAAAATACCCAATGCTGCAAGCAACGCTGAACCTATTGCAAAACCTTTACCCATAGCTGCTGTTGTATTACCAAGCGCGTCCAGTTTATCAGTTATGTTGCGTACTGGTTCACCAAAACCAGCCATTTCTGCTATACCTCCCGCATTATCAGCAATTGGTCCATATGCATCAATGGTCATTGTAATACCAACCGTCGATAGCATAGCAACTGCAGCAAGAGAAACACCCAACAACCCACCACCATAAGTAAACGCAAGAAGAACACCAAATGCAAGCAAGATCACTGGTGCAATAGTCGATTCCATACCAATCGAAAGTCCATAGATAATATTGGTTGCCGCTCCTGACTCAGAATTTTTTGCAAGCTTTTGAATAGGGATGGAGCTGGTATAGTACTCTGTCACAAAACCAACAATAATACCCGCCAAACACCCAATCAAAATCGAATTAAAGAGTGACAAATCAATACGCATAAACCGTATATAACTGTAACTGAGTATAAGTAACATCCCCAGTGCAATAACCTGCGACCACCGCAATAACACCGCAGAGCGAGCTTTAATCACTAATGGCGAAACAAAACCAACCATTGAGCCAATAAGACCAAGACCTGCAACCATCAATGGAAGCGTCAGATACATCATATCACCTGGATGATAAACGGATGCTAAAATTACCGTTGAAACCATCGAACCAAGATAGGATTCGTAAATATCAGCTCCCATACCTGCGGTATCACCGACACAGTCACCTACATTATCAGCAATAACAGCAGGATTTCGAGGGTCATCCTCTGGTATTCCCGCTTCTATTTTACCAACAAGATCAGCCCCCACGTCAGCCGATTTGGTATAAATACCTCCCCCAACACGCGCAAAAAAGGCAACAAGTGATGCACCAAGTGCAAAGCTAGATAGGAGTAAATCAAAATCAGGTCGAGTAACGGTTAAGGCAATCAGGATGGTAAGACCTAAAAGTCCGATACTTGCAACGGCAAAACCCATAACGCCACCCCCAAATAATGCGACGAGAAATGCTGCTCGTTCACCATCTTTTTTTGCAGCAAGGGTCGTTCGCACATTTGCAGCAGTAGCTGCACGCATGCCAATATAGCCAGTTGCAAGGGATAAAAATGAACCAATTGCAAACGCAGCTGCTGCATAAATACTCGCAGCAAGTGATAATGCAAGTACTCCCAGGAGTACTACAAATGAAATAATACGGTATTCCTCGCGCAAGAAGGTCATCGCACCTGTGCGAATAGCACCTGCAATCTCTTCAGCTCTCTCGTGTACAACAGGCATCATTCCTATACGTCGCGCAAGCGCCCATACTATTATTAATCCTGCAACCGAAATAATACTCAGTACAAAGTACACTGAAGAAAGCAACATGAAACCTCCTGAAACTAAAATTAACCTTGTTTTATTGCGTGAAAGTTACGTTAATCCTACTTTACAAAGAGCTTTTTGTAAAGTTGCTCTCCTGCAAACCGGATCGTTTATACCCTATTAACTACCGTGGATCGATAAAGCTCACCGTACCTTCAACCAAACATTAAACGGAAAGCAATCCTAACTTAGTATGACGGTATATCAAGAAGAATACCGGTTGCTTACACTCGAAAAAATCCTCGTTTTTTAGGTCGTAAAACATCCATTGCACTATACGCTTCTCGTGAAAAGATTTTTTTGGCAGATCCTAAGAAAAAACCCGCATATATAGCCTTTTTTAACCTTATTTTTATTGCAATATGAAACAAAATATTGGTAGAATATAAGTAAATAATAGTATTTTAGGCTTTTTTGAAGGGATTTTTATGATATCAATGGGGCCAAAATAGCCTTTATATAGGCGACAATCAGATCCGATCCTTTCAAAGGGCTCTTCTACAGGATAAAAAGAGGAATGAGAAATGAAGTTGGTTAATCCATACATCGCCATACTGTGCCTTTTTGGTAGTTTATTTGCCAGTAAAGAGATATGTGGTAGATCCATTAAGTTTGACAAGGACACCATGCAATTGACTATCCCACAGCTTGTGTGTGAGCAAGGATATAAAATTGTGCAAGGTAAAAAAACCTACACTGCCCATAACGTAGATACCCGTGGCAACCAAGTGGGTATTTCTTCTACCGACACGTGTGGACTTGCCATAGTACCTCCGTTTCGATGTGGTACCTTGACGGTTAAAGATCCCAAGCCGTCATTTATAGTTGGATGTACATCCGGAAAAAAATTTGAAACAATTCCACAAGGCATTATAGAAGCTAAAGCTCCTGGTTACGTAGGGAAAGCTACATTTCCAATAGGTGCTACCGGGGTAATGACTCGTGCCGCTTTGCTGGTACCTGATTAAAAAAGTAATTAATAGATAAACATTGTACCATCAATCGTTAATCAAAGAATTTTGGTGAGGCAGATATGAAAAAGTACATTTTGATGTATGGCATGTTCGCAGTATCAGTTGCTACTAGCCAATCTCCGTGGGATGAATGTGCACTTAAGGTGCGTAACGCCACTGGGGTACTAGCTAATGATACATGCGTGTATATTCCGGAATTTATGCGCATTGTATGTGCCTCGGGTACTTCGATATCCAAGCCAGGAATCTTACCAGAAAGTGTGGCTCATACCTATGATATACCTAATAAACTAGGTATCGTCGTTACCGACGAAGGTATAATACTTAATCTATGTCACGATGAATGTAAAATGGTGAAATCAACAAGTGATACATTACCGAGTGATGTATCAAAATAAAGGAGAAGAACATGGCAAAAGAAAAAAAAGAAGGGGTCAATTACTGGTCTCAGGATGTGAAAACAAAATGGCATCCACCTGAAGGATTCTTTGAAGAGTCAGCAACAAAGATTGCTGAAGGTCTTTTTGAAGCATCAGATTCTGAAGCACAGGCAATGGACCGCCTCAACTTCTTTATCAACAGGGCTGGTAAAAACCTTAAGCCAGAACACAAAGCTGAGCTTGAGAAAGTTAAACCGCTCTTACATGATCTGTTTGGAAAATAAACTGGTCTTTAACCAGTTATTAAAATAATAAGGGAGCTTTCTGCTCCCTTATTATCCTTTATTACTCGTAACTAAAATTACAACAGAGACTCTACGTGTTATAGATATATAGTAACAAGCATGAGAGAAACTATTACTCCACAAATCTTAATCGCTCGTCTCCATAATGTCCATAATTAAGGGTGCTATTGAAACAATAGTAACTTTTCCATCATATGCACACGGCAATGAATTTGTCACAATAAGCGCTTTAATAAAATCGACCGATTGAATCTTTATCCGTGTCTCATCCGAAAAACATCCATGAGTAGCCATAACCGTTACGCTCTTTGCTTCAGCTTTGTGCACATACTCACTCGCCTTGAGAATCGTACGACCAGTTGAAATTACATCATCCACAATAAAGGCACGTTTGCCGACAACTAAACCCTGTATTTTCATTATCTCTACCGTTTCATGATCAGGACGCATTTTTGACACATATGCACATGGCAACCCAGCTTGTTCAGCTACTGCAGCGGCCATGTCTCGCGCACCATCGTCCGGAGCAACAATAACTTCGGCATCATAGTCTTGAGCGGCTTGAGCCATTAAGGCAATCGGCATAACATTGGTAAACACTAAAAAATCATGTAAGCGCTCACTGTGAGCATGAATGATAACTGTTCGGCGCAGAGCAAACTGTTTAAAGCAGTTTGCTACCACCTCGGCTGAAAGTGCCTCACCTTTGTTTGCTCGATCCTGTCGCTCATAACCTAAATAGGTCAATAGAAGTGAAACACGTGCTCCTGCGCGTTGCAATGCATCTAAAAGAAAAAAAACTTCAAAAAAATGGGAGGTCGGTGGTTGTGTTGCAACAAGTACCCACACATCTTGATCATGCACATCCTCTTCAAGACGAACGTAGAGCTCTCCATCACTAAAGCGCTTAAACAAGCACTTTCCGTGCTCAACATCAAGTTCATCTGCAAGATATTTCATTTGAGGAATATAAAATAATTTCATTGATTAGCCTCATCCAAAAGCCTAATCGCCTCTTCATCTTCAACTTGCCTGAATATATCATAAAACTGCCCTACACTAAAAAATGGTGTCGGTGTTTCGAGGCACACTACTTGGTCAACCATATCTTTAAGATTTGTAATAGCTTCTGGCGGTGCAACCGGAATTGCCACAATAATGTTAGCTGGCTGCTTTTTTTTAACTACTTGGATGGTAGCATGTAACGTTCTTCCTGTCGCAATACCATCATCAGTAATAATAACCGTTTTACCTTCGAGGGGTATCGGTTTGGTCTTTTTATGATACTGCACATCACGCTCTAAAAGCATTGCACGTAGTCGTTTAATTTCCTTATCAACATGTTCTTTAATATCAGGTGTCATCGCCAAACGTTCGTCAACAAAATCATCTTCTAAGCTCAATGCACCAATGGCATACTCAGGGTTGCCGGGAAATCCAATTTTTTTAGTAAGTACAATATCAAGCGGCACTTGCAACTCTTTTGAAAGAACATAACCCAGCTCTAACCCACCACGCGGAATGGCAAGAATCACCACATTCGGATCTCCTTTGTATGACATTAATTGTTGCGCAAGTTTAGCAGCTGCATCATAGCGATCCTTAAACATTATGCTCTCTCCTTTGGTCAATGTATTGCTGTATAAACATATACCAATCAGCAAACTTCCACTTCAATAGTTACTTGCCAGCACCATACTCTAAAAATTACCGCTAAGCAGAGCCATCTATTTTCCGGCCAAATTCCCCTTGAGAATGGAGAATAGTATCAATACTAGATATTTTTCTGGCATTGGTAATTTTCATAAAAAACACCGGATCTTCCGGAAAAATTATGCGATTTAATATTACCAAAACCCTTTACATAAGCCAATAATTCTATTAGAATATAACTATGGGGGTTCACATATCAAATTCTTTTTAATCCATCCCCATGCATAATAATAAAATAAGAAAAATGAAAAAGCACTATTTATCTATCCTTATAGCCGGTCTTATGCTTACATCCGCGTCTAGCAACGCCTTCGTTGGCAGTACGCGAGATTTAGCTATTATTGCAGAGTTTGGGGTCGAGGAGAATATTAACCTTACTCTTTCGATGCCCGATGAGCAGCAGCCAGCTGGACTTGGTGCGGCTTCAAATCTTCTTCTTAATATACTTTTTCAGGAAATACCGATTTTTGCACCTAAAACCTTGTGGGACAATATTGCCCGCCATAAAAAGATTTTTGATGATTTTGCAAAACTCAATAAAGTACAGCTCACGCAAAAATATGGAAAACATCCACGATTTAGAACGACAGGAGCCATAACTGAATTCCAGCAACAGACGCAATACCTTTATAAATTATATGAACGGGCTATGCACCACATCAATACCACCAACACCCTTGCTGAATGCAAAAAAGCAATGGCAACTGATCCATTGTTCAAAACTTCCGCAGCCCCATCAACTTTACACCAAGGTAATTACGACAAATGGCTCGAGTTATCAGCATACCTCATGTGCTCGGTGGTTCAAGTCAACCGCTATGACATTCACCTGATAAAAAGTCCTCGAAATAAAAACGCAATCTTCTATCTATTTTTACCACACACCTATCTACGTCGAATAGAAGAAGATGTACTCCAGCATCCAACCAAATATACGCAGCAGAAAAAACTCACTGCCTCAGAGCTTGCACTGGGTCTTAAAATCAGTGCTTTTCCTATTGTAGACAATCCATTTACGCACTCAGGTAAAATACCTATTCCTGATGATTATCCTGATCAGCTTCTGCCAGCTTTAAAATCATTGTTTATCACCAAAAAAGAAATACCCGCAAAAGCTCAACAAAAATGGACTTTCTACATTATGGGACATGGTATTTTTTCGCAAGAAGCTAAAGACCTCATTAAGAAAAAACAATGTGACCTTACCATGTTGACTGAAGAGCTTGATAAAACAAGGGACGAAAGTAAACGTAAAATATTGACGACTAAAATCCGTTCATGTCACAATCTTATGGTAGATTTACGCCAAGGTAACAAGGTTATCGGACTCCCGATTGATACTTTTGTAAAATTACTCACCTTCCTTGATACTGACCTTAATACCAATCTGCTATTTTACTCGAGTTGTTCAGCCGGCGGTAAACAATGGCTAGACTCATTTTCTAAGAATGGAAAGCCCCTTCGTCTTTCCTACGCTATCCTTGCCGACACTCTCTCGGAAGCACCATCTCTTAATGGTTCTCCAGTACTCCGGCTTGAGTGTATTCAGGGTCACAAAAGTTTTTGTTCTCTCGATAACCTAATCGATTGGAGCAAGCGAAGTTTAGCTATTGATGCTGTCTACGACTTTCAATCATTCTTTGCAATGGGTCGTTGCCCTAAAGCACATCCAACACTAATTAGTCATATGATTCATTCCCTGTGCCCGGCATATCCTAAAAAAGAATGCGACACCACCTGTGTATCACGTTGGGTAGGAAACTGGTTTAAGCGTAGTTCTCATATCATTGAAACATCTGATAGCGTTAATAAAAAATTAAAACGCAGCGAGGTCAACAATATTACCTCAATTAGGCTGCCCGGTGATACTACCTTTAAAGTGGTAGATGCGAAAAACTCATTCACCGCTCTTACCAGTGGAAAAAGTCACAACATAAATGCTCAAACGCATGATCTCATTTTGCTTGGTAATCCAACCTATAACACTATCACTATTACTAGGCCGAAGAAGGAACAACCACCATTTCCGTTCATGGTTTCATTCATTCCCGGTAAAGCATCACATACTATTGAGCACTTAAAAGCGCCAACGTTCTCATTACTTGAAATTTTTGATCAGTTCTTTTCATGTGAAAAAATTGGTGCAGCTAAACTCATCCATATTAAAAAATTGGAATGCATAAATGATCTTAATGGATCATCGGTTAACCCAAGTATACTTACAAACGTGTACGTATTCATGTCGACGCCGTTCAAAGCGGGAGAGCGAGGCATACGAAAGCTCAACGGTATTATGTTTGATCAAAACAACAAGCACAAGATTATGTCATGGTCATTCATGCAATGTACGCCAGATAGGCCACAATTCAAAACCATTGACGATACTAAGTATGCATCAATCGTCGAGTCACTTAAGCAGACATTTAGCGATGCAAATACCCTTGCAGCCTACTCACAACATAATAATGCTCTTATAACTCTTGATGAAATTACTGACTTCTACCTTGATGAGTAAAAACCTTCAATAACTAGATTACTACTTTCGTCCCTGATCAAATATACATCTATAAGATATAAACTGTGAGATACTAATATCCCACAGCCTACTCAAAACTTCTTTTAAGAATCTAACATAGGAGAATCTTTTTTTGAAGTTAGAAAAGCAAAATACCTTTCATAAGTAATGTTACAATCAAATCAAGGGAGAAAACATCATAGGTAAATGAGCAGCTGTACTGCCATCTCCGTCTCCGTCTCCACTCTCTCCACCTCCATTTAACACACAATCTACATCAAATAATGACACATCATCCGAGCCCTCATTAGCGGTTACAAGCAGAGTTCCATCTGGAGAAAATGCTATTGAATTAGGCCTTTCTCCCCCGTCTGGCAAAGAAGCACTGAAAGGATCCATTCCCAAAGGGATCAATGTTATGGTATGTGGAGAAACATATTGCCCTCGATCGTTTGGTAAAGCAAAAAGACTTCCATCTGGCGAAATTGCTATGTCACCACCTGCGTCGTCCCTTGACACGTAAATAGTCGCAGGATCTGTCAATTGATCTCCATTAACCAGAAATATTACTATAGCCTGATTTGGCGATTCTAAAGGAACATCAGAAAACCCGGTCAAAACAGCTAAGAAGCTACCATCAGCAGAAAAAGCCATGGAACCTAAACCTCGAAGCTTGTTTAAAGGCTGAGGTAAATCGAATGTATCAGTACTAAGATCAGTAGAGTTGTAAGTGGCAATATAATCTTTTTGAGAATAGTCTGTGCAACCGAAGCCGCAGCTTTCCTCGGCATCACCAGTTACAGCAAAAAAGGTACCATCAGGTGAAAACGCTATTGAACGAGGCACCCCAGGATCCCCTGATGCACCAACCGGTATTGGGAAGTTACCAAGAGAAGTCAAGTTGCCTCCTACAACACCAAACAAGGTTACATCCTTCGAATCGGAGTTTGCTGTAGCTAAAATGTTCCCAATGGGTGAAAATGCTATAGAAACAGGCTGGTCTCCACCCGGATTAGGCAACGGATAGATATCCGGGCCGCTTAGAGTATTTCCACTGACACCATATAAAGCAACCTTATCACTCCAATATGATGAAACAGCTAATAATGACCCATCCGGAGAAAACACTATTGAACGAACACTTACCCCGAAATTTGTACCAGCAGGAAAGGCACTCTCAAGATTTAACGTACTTCCCGTTACACTAAATAATGAGACAGAATTTTCATTATTGGCCGTTGCCAAGAGCGAACCATCAGGTGAAAATGTTATAGAATAAGGTTCTGTTCCAACTGGAAGGCTATAACTCGTAGAACATTGCCCATATATTATCCCATTAGAAAAGCCAATTAGTAGTATCATAACTTTAGCAAAAACTTTTTTCATATGAAATCCTTATAGTTTTAAAAATTTAACATCTATCTAGACACTATATAGTTAAGCCTCCTTTCCTCTGTGCCTCAATACAATCACTTACTTTTAATAGAATAGACATATGTTGTTTCGAACTATAAGTTGGGTTAGCTTTCGTTGACTGACTTAGTTCTCTTTACATTTACCAAATTAATAAATAGCCGTCAACAAAAATATGCCCAATGTGTTGCTGCAAAGTAATAATTTCCTCTAATAGAGCAAAATGAAAATTTCCGCTTTTAAGGGTTAGAATTATTAGAACTACTACCTAACCAAAAAAACGGAAATTTTCATGAACTATTATACTCTAAGCGAGAAAGAAATGAATTATTTGGAAGCATTAGAAAAACTAAAAAGCGGGAATATAAGTCAGAAAACTGCCTCACAGATCATGAAACTGACCACAAGACAGGTTAGGAATAAAATGAGAGCATACCTTAAAGCAGGTCCTAAAAGTCTCGTACATGGCAATAGAGGAAGGCCGAGTACACGCAGATGGTCTCTGCAAGAAGAGCAGCTGATGGTACAACTTCTCGCTGGTCCTTATAACGGGTTCAATCCTTCATTTGTTGCTGAAAAAATGAGTGCGGAATATAAAGTAAAAGTAAGCAGAGAGACGGTACGGAAAGCTATGGTACGTCATGGTCTATGGCAAACAGGTAAGCGAAAAGTTAAGCATCGCAAATGGCGTGAACGCAGATCAGCTCTTGGCTTGATGATTCAGTTAGATGGCTCTGAGCATGCATGGTTTGAGACTCGTGGACCGAAGGGTAGACTCCTTGTCTTGGTTGATGATGCAACGAGTAGACTTATGCACCTTTGGTTCTGTAAAGGCGAGTCAACTAAAAACGTTATGCAGGCGATGAGAAGGTATATTCAAAATCATGGAAGACCAGTGTCGGTGTACGTTGACTTTGGTGGGGTCTTTAGCGTGAATATTCACAATGCTGAACGGAACAAGATAACGCAATTCGAGCGTGCAATGAAGGAATTGAGCATAGAAGTAATCCATGCTCATAGCCCACAAGCTAAGGGGCGGGTTGAACGAGCTCATCAAACGTTGCAACGTAGGCTTATACACGAAATGCGTCTTGCCAATATATCTTCTATCCAAGACGCTAATGACTTTGCACACCGCTACATCACTGATCATAACAAACGCTTTGCTGTACAGCCAAAGGAGCCTAGCAATGCTCACCGCTCAGTTGCCGGATACAATCTTGAACACATACTTTGCATCAAAACTGAACGTGTCATTCAAAATGACTTTACCATACACTACACCAAGAGAATCTTACAGCTGCATCAACACCAAAGAACCATTATCAGGCCTAAGCAAAGAATCCTTGTCCATGAGTCATTGGATGGTGCTATCTCCATCTGGATGCGTAAAACAAAACTCTGCTTCTCTGAGATCGCCTTTACGCCAAAGCCTGTACCAGTTGCTAAAGCCAAATACTTCGACAAGACCGATTCCTTACCTCTTGTCAGAAACCTTAACTATGAAAGGGCTCTGTCTATGAATACAATCTGACATAAGCGGAAATTATTACTTTGCGTTGACACAAAAATATGCCCAATGTCTGGCCTTAACACTAAGACACCACCCTAGTGCATCAATTTTGAAACATCTTACCCCAAAAAAGAGTTGTAACGAGCCCATCGCTCACCTATCTCAACATAGTTAACCCAATGGGTACCCCTAACCCAACTTATACGATGGTGAGAAAAGAATAATATATGCAAGCGTCAATACATAAACAAATATTAATGCTATACAACAACATACAAAGCAGTTTCACTTTCTTGTAAATGCTTCTAATTAGTAATAGATTCAGCCCTCTTCTATCGACCCCTTGATTTCACTACTCTGCATTCAAGAAGTTATTAACTGAGAAATTGTAGAAAATCAGTTTTACTGACCTTTTTCCCACTTTGCAAGGCCTGTTTTTACTAAGGGGGTCAGGTAAAGAATGCCAAGAAGGTTTGCTATTATAAGGCCTGCATTAATGATACCGGTCATATTCCAAATAAGGTCGACCGTAGATAACGTACCTAGAAATGCAACGGCTGAATACATAACGGTAAAGGCATGGCTCCAGCGACCATGGGTCAAGTATCGCCAGGACTCTCGCCCAATATATGCATATGCAACCAATACCCCAAGACCAAAACTGATGGAAAGAAACGCAACCACGGCACCACCAAAGACACCAAAAACACTTTCGTAAGCTGCGCTTGTCAATTGCGTACTGACAAGGCCACTATTCCACACACCACTTGCAACCATAATAACAATCAACATAAAGCAAACAAGCGTATTACTTACAAAGGCAGATACCATGGACATAATACTATTTTCGACCGGCGTTTTTGAGCGGATGGAACCAGCAAAAATACCCGCCGTTCCTAAGCCTGCTTCAGTAGCATTCACGGTAAGTTGCATGCCATATCGCAACGATTGATGTATAGAAAAGCCTACTATGCCTCCAGCAACAGCCCATGGGGTAACTGCAGACTGCACAATAAGCTTAAGTGCAGGAATAATAGCCTTGTAATGATAGAGTAATACGCCAAGAGTAGCAGTAAAAAACAAACCTACTTTGACAGGCACAATTATTTCAGAAAACCAAATAATACGCCGTGCCCCGCCAAGCATCATATAAAGCACCAAGACAAAAAGACATATGGCTATGTAGATTGGTGGAATACCCGTTAGACGGTTGACTGCCAAACTAATTGAGTTACCCTGCATTCCATTACCAGTAATAAGGCCCAGCGCAAGTAAGAAAAATGCATAAACATATGCTAGAACGGCGCCCCCTGGTAATTTCTTAAGATAAATCATCGGACCGCCGCGAATGACACCTGGTTCCACTTCCTCATGTATGGTCGAACTTAGATATACTTCTGCAAAACGAATAATCATGTACAAAAAGCCAAGGAGAATAATCCAAAAGCCTGCACCAGGCCCCCCCATAACTACTGCAACTGCCATCCCAGCCATACTGCCGTTACCAATACTTGCATTAAGCATATTCAAAAATGCTTGAAAGGGAGTTATGTACTCTTTTCCTTCCTCACCCTTTTGCGGCACAAATACATAGTGCCATGCAGAAAAAAAATACCTAAACTGTGCAAAACGGGTAACAACCGTCAGCACAATACCTACTAATAGTACAAAACAAATTAATGGCCAGCCCCATACATGGGCATCGACTTGCCGAACAATTTCATTAAGGCTTACCATTTTAACTCCTTACATCGATATATGGTCGAATAATTATTGCGATATCAACGGCGTCAGTATAAGCTAACTCAATAATCTTTGCAATCAAAATGTTTTACATTGGATGATTATGAGCAAGATCCTTGCATTAGACCTTGGTGATAAATGGGTGGGTACTGCACTGTCAGATATCACACATCTTATCGCACGCCCTTTTAAAACAATAGAGGCAGAAAATCTTATTCCTTTTTTGGATGAAACATTCACCAAAGAACGTATTAAAACAATTGTCGTAGGTCACCCAATCACTTTGAGAGGTACCAAAAGTGAACAAACAAAAAAAGTTGAAACGTATGTTGAAAGCCTCAAAGACCAATTTCCTGACAAAACATTCAGGTTCTGGGATGAGCGACTAACAAGTAAAATAGCTGAACAATTGAAAGGTGCCCGCACCAAAGAAGGAAAGGTTGCAGCGCACTCAATAGCGGCAGCATTTATTTTAGATTCCTATTTGGGATATCTCGCTTTTTCAAAAACGATCAACAAACAGTAACACCCAAAATTGAAACTTCCCATCAATAAGAACATACCTAAGTGCGATGTGCCAACACTACCAAATAACCGCATAATCATGCACTTTTTTATCTCAAAACACCTCTGCCTTACTCTCATCGAAGATATTAATTTTAAATTCGACATTGACAAATAGGCTAAACCTAGTTTACTCTCTAGCGCGTCGGGTAAAAAACACTCACAAGGAGATGGTGGTTAAATGAAGTGTTCAAAATGCTCAGGCTTGATGGTACATCAATCTTTCTTTGATCATTTTTTGAACTTTGATGGATGGAAATGCCTTAATTGTGGTAAAATAGTTGCTAAGAAAGAAAAAACCATTGAATATGATGCGTTTAGTCTTTTTTATCAACAGCAAAAGACCAATAAGCGCGATTAAGTACAATCGCGATTGGTACAAAGGAATTTCTGCCATTGAAAACACAAACAGCGCTGGTTATACATCCCGGCTACATCAATGTTGAGGTAGCACTTAGCCAAAATGGCAATCCTATCGACACCGGGACTGTACATAAGCATAAAGCCAGTCGCGACTTGATTCCTCTCATCGATCTTCTTCTCACACGTAATTCCTATGATATCAATTCATTAACCTACTTAGCTGCTCAACAGGGACCAGGACCTTTTACCACGCTGCGCGTCGCACTTGCTACGATTAACGGACTTGGATTTGCATCTACACTTCCAATGATTGCGGTCAATGGCATTGAGGCATTTGCCAAACAAGAACTCGCTACCTGTTCAACGCGTTATCTGATCGTTCTACTCAATGCATTTTGCGAAGAAGTATATTTTGCAATCGCTGACAAGCATCATGAACATATTGAAATTGGTTGTACTTCAATTGAAGCATTCTTAGATCGCCTTAAAAAAATCAAACAACAACAGTCTCATGACATAACGATGGTAGGTAATGCGGTAAGTATGTATAAACAAGCGCTTATTGAATGTGCAGGAGATATAGTACACATTCCTCCTGAACTCCCGCAGGAAGTTAGCCTTGCTGCTGTTGTTGCGGAAGCTAACCGCCTCTGGCAAACAGAAAAGCCTCTCTCAAAAATTCTGCCCCTTTATCTGAAAGAATCATCCGCGCACCTTGGCAAAACGATACCATCACCCTAATACAACATAGGGTACAATCTTGCTTAGATAATTGAAAGTTCACTGGGTTATACAAAAGACTTTTTTACATCAAGCCAATTAGAGGCAGCTGTTTTCAACAGTCACCTTTTGTCAAAGCGAGTAATTTAAATCAAGCATTTTACGGTAAAAATATTGCTTGTTATCTTCGCGGAGGGCGTTCCCCTTCGCGTTTCCACAACGCCTCAATGAGGCAGTTGTGGATTGCATAACGGAATAGAGGGTTCCCGCCCTCTATTCCGCAGGAAAAATATTAAGCAAAGAATTTACAACTCTAAACAATGGTACACATGAGCCAATATATACAACAGGTCAAGGACGCAGTCCTTGTCGCCGGCGGGGGCGAAACCCTGCAAAATTGTTATAATATTGCTCGAATAAGGCCCATTGCAACAGTAACTGCAAGCTCGGAACGTAGTACAGAAGGAGTAAGAGCATATGACGTAAATCCATAGCCATGAAGATGCTGCTTTTCTGCTTCAACCAAGTCACCCTCGGGGCCTACCATACATATTATTTGACTAGTAGGATCCCCTTCAAGGGCAGTAATAAGTTCGCGAGAAGAATGTCCTTCGGGGTCAAAAAAAAGCCGTTGTTCAGTTTTAAGACCACTCATCAAAGATTCGATGTCACTAAAGTGAACCGTGCTTTCAATGTGAGGAAAAATAAACTGCTTTGATTGCTCACTGGCAGCAATCATAATTCTATCAAACCGTCTTCGTTCTGTTTGGCGCATTGTTGTACGATGAACTTTCTGCGTCAGTACGGGGGTAATAGTCTTTGCACCAAGCACAGTTAACACAGAAACTACCGTTTCAAAAGCTGATCGTTCAAGGAAGGGCACAAGCCAATGGACGGATGGTGTTAGTACCTTATTCACTTCAGATTCTAATACAAGCAACGACACTGTTAGCCGCGATACATGTAATACACTACAACGCACATTGTACTGCTCATTAAAAAGAATAATGATATCGCCTGTCTTAACACGGATAATATTAATAAGACGCCTTAGAAGTTCCTTATCGGTTATCGTAAAATCCGTGCGTGTGGGTAAGGTATGTATTGTTTCAACTTCAGTTGTATAAAAAGCAAACTCATGAACAGCTGCCATCACTCACACCCGGGATATAACAATACCTTAGGTATCTGTTGAAGATTCAATTTTAGCCTCTTTCGGCATGTCGGATCCCTGTCCAGTCGTATAATCATACATATACTCAGCTAGGTCGGGTAGCTTAATTGCGTATACAACATCAACAAATTTATTGGTTGTCCAGGTAAATCCTGGAATATTTTCGAGTTTACGCAACCATATATATGCAGTGATTGCACCAGGTACATCTATAAGCTTAGAAACCTGCTCACGCCACCATACCTCAAACGGAGAAAGTTCGTGATCATCGAGGCCATGTTCATCTTTAAACTCTTGACTGAGCTCAGCTAAAAACTCTTCATCAAAATCCTCTTCATCAATTTCCTCGGCAGCTGATTCAGGATGCCCTTCTCCAGCTTCACCCGTTTGTGGTTGATCGTCTGCGACTTGTGCAACACCAAACTCATCTACGGAACCAGCAAAACCTTCTAGTTCAGAAGACATTATGCTACCCGGCTCGAAATTATCCACTGGTACTGCTTCGGTTGCTTCAGATGGGTTAACAAATGATTGTTCATTATCTTTCCCTGCTTCTGTCCCCAAAATACCTACAGATACTATACATGTTGCCAATAAAGCGAGCATTTTTATGTTCATATGTTCCCCTTCTCTTGCAGTTTTACGTTCATGAGCATTATGTTACAACATACTATCCTGCATGAAAGTGTACCATAATTTACTCAAAACGAGAATGTAAGTCATAGGCCTTTATCAATGCAAAACCCATCAAAAAAACCCATTGTTTTAGTTATACTAGATGGCTTTGGTTATCGAAAGGACCAGAAGTATAATGCTATAAGTAAAGCAGCCACTCCTTTTCTCGATCATTACCAACCGGTGTATCTCAATGCTTCTGGGACTGCAGTTGGTCTACCAAAGGGTTTTACTGGCAATTCCGAAGTAGGGCACAACACTATAGGAGCTGGACGTATTATCAAGCAGCCTCTTGTTATGATAAACGAGATGATTGAAAATAATACATTTTGTGATCAACCATTACTTGCAAGACGACTCCTTCAGTTAAAGCAATCAGGAGGTACATTACACATCATTGGGCTCCTTTCTGATGCTGGTGTCCATAGCTATGCTCCTCACTTATACGCACTCATTAAGTGCGCAGCGGACATTGGTCTTAAAAATATTATTGTCCATCCTATTCTCGATGGACGTGATACTTCACCATATTCTGCCGAAGATTTTTTAAGGCCACTTGACCTCCATCTACAAAAAATTCCCGGCGCAAAAATCGGTTCAATACATGGACGGTTTTATGCTATGGACCGGGACCGAAATTGGGAACGGACACATAAAAGTTTTTCTGTATTAACCAGCCCCCACCCAAAAACCATCTCTTGGAAGAATATCCTTGATAAGTCCTACGCCATTGAAGTGAGCGATGAATATATTGTTCCCACGCCGGTAACTAAGGAATCCCATATCAAGACAGGCGATGGGGTTATAATTTTTAACTTCCGCGAAGACCGCATGCGTCAACTTACTTCACTACTGGCCTCCCTTCCTCTTGAATGGCTTATCGCTTTTGTTGACTATGACCCTTTGGTAAAAATCGATGTTCTTATTGATAAAACGCCAGTTAGTAACACATTGCTTGATGAACTTGAGGCTCACAATAAAACCATCTTTACCATCGCAGAAACAGAAAAATATGCGCATGTTACCTATTTTTTTAGTGGGGGACGAGAAATTAAACGCGCAAAAGAGGAACGGGTTCTTATTCCATCCCACAAAGACACCAATTACAAAAATAACCCAGAAATGGCTGCCTCGGAAATTACTGCAGCAGTATGCAACTCACTTAAAACACCTAAAGATTTTTATCTTGTTAATTATGCCAATGCTGACATGGTAGGACATACTGGTGATGAATCTGCCACCATTAAGGCCGTTGAATGCCTTGATAAACAACTTAAAAAACTTTATGATGCGGTGGTTGAAAAACAAAACGGTATTTTAATCGTTACCGCTGATCATGGAAATGCAGAACAGATGTGGGATAATAAAAGTAAACAATCTCATACCCAGCACACTACCAATAAAGTACCATTTTATATAATTTCACAGGACACGAGCATACAAGCAACTATAACAGAGCTCAGTCACATTGCTCCGTATATTCTTTCTCTGATGAACTTACCGATACCAAAAGCAATGCGTTAATCATCCAAGCTAGAAAATAAATAAGAATACTCCCGAGAAAAACTAACTATAGGGACTTCTTAAAGCGTACAAAATCATTATCACGCCAATATTCCTCATAGCAAAGCCTCTTATATAGATTTTTCGCTGGCTCATTATTAGTCCGCGTAATAAGGGTCACTTCAGAGATACCACGGCGCTTCATATCTTCCGTCGCTGCTTTCATCAACTGCTTCGAAATCCCTTTACCGCGATGGTCTTTTTGAACTGCAATTAAATGCAAACGCCCCTTATAAAAAGAAAGGGGATTCCATGCGACAAATCCCACCGGTTGATTATCGACGCAATAAACAAAAATGCGTGACGTCCCGTAATCTTTTAGTTTTTTAGTGGGTGACCTATACGTAAGAAAGTGTTCAGGAGAAAATGTTGACTGCTCATTAATGAGCCAATACCAATTATCATGAAACATCTTAAGCACCGCTTCACGGTCACGTGTATCCTGGTACATTGCAATCCCATTACAGGGACGACTTCGCCAAAGCCACCAGCCAGCAATGCCACAGGCAAGGGTGCTAAAGAGTATAAGAATTAAGGAACGTCTTGAAATAATTCTCCGTTCTACCATAACAGCCTTTCATAGCGTATGCGCCGTAGCAATAGTCCATGTGCCTTTGCAATCGGAAGCTTCTGATACGGATTTCTTTCTTCAAGCGCACGCACTAAAACATCATGATCCTTATCATATAATGCCGCATAAAAAACTGCACCCAATATACGGCGAATCATATGATGAAGAAACCCTTTTCCTTGAACAATAATACGATATGTACGTATCCACTTGAGATAGTCTACCCGAATTTCATCTATCGTGCGAACTGTCGAATCCACCTGTGGATCAGTGCAGAAGGAGCGAAAATCGTGCGTCCCTTTAAAAATAGTTAATCCTTTACGAATATGTTCAATCGAAAGTGGATGTTTAAACCATGTGCCGTAACGCGCAATAAACGGCAATGGCTGCTCACAAAAAAAATGATAAAAATACGTTTTGGATGTCACCCCTCGCAGGGGATGAAAATCCTCCGGAGCAACTCCCACGCGTCGCACGACGATATTATTTGGAAGCCTTCCGTTAATAGTCTTTTTAAGAACAGAACATTCAATGGCCAGGGGCATCTCTACTAATGCTATTTGCCCCAACGCATGTACCCCTGTGTCAGTCCGAGAAGCCCCAACAAGGCGTACATCAACATGGAAGGATTCTTTAAAGGCTGCCCGTATAGTTCCCGCAATGGTGCGACAATGCTTCTGGATTTGCCAACCATGATAAGTAAGGCCATCATAAGCAATAAGAAGAATATATCTCATACATTATACCAATTAAACGTATCCATAACGGGGGCATTCCCATAATTTTCATACTACCGAGATGTATTTACTTTTCTTTTTTTGATTCCCTTGCTTCTTTTGTATTCCTAAGAGTAGTAAGTCTCAGCGCACAATTTTTAAAGCTACCCATTTGTTTACATTTAACCATTTGCTCCCGAATAAGCGTTGCAAGAAGATCGAAATCATGCATCTCACCCCGAAAAAACTTACCGCCTTTCCCTATTGCTATCCAATCACTTTCGTCCCTGAAACCAGGCTTGTAAAAAACAACGATAGATGCCTTTTCATTTCTCGTTTCTTCAGTTGGCGAATGTAAAATGTAGGCACCTCCCAAGTTGCATACATGATCTTCTAAGCACACAGAAGTATATGAAACATCAAAAAGAACGGCAATCAAAAACTGTCCTTCGCTGTCAGTTCCCCAAAAGTATGGATAGCCTATGTGTATAAAATGCTCCAACTGTACTCCAGTTGAAGAAGGTGGATCTAACATTCTCCATGAATAGGTATTAAAAGAAGGCATAGTAAAACCTTCTTCCAACATAGCAATAAATAAACTAAAAGAGGCACTGTGATTTAAGAGAGTCTCCGCCGCATTCTCATCCCTGGTTAATATGCTCTCCTCTCCTGGAGCAAGTCGCCCTGAAGCTAAGCTTCTTCCAGCTAATCTAGGCACCTCTAGTGCATGTATAACAGCATCCGCCGTATTACACTCCATGCCATAGCCATACAGTGAAAAAAAGAAAAAAAGGATGGAGATAGAAACCGAGTAATTCATAAGGAACTTTTATATACTTGTATCAGTTTAACGAATGCGTAATAAATGTTAATTTGTATGGTGTGTTAATAATGGAGTGATATCAGGCTTCTATTGTTCTTTTTTCTTCTCGTCCCCTTCCTTTTTGCTCATCGTTGAAAGCTTCAAAAGGTATTTATCATTAATAGTCAATTGTCCCTTGCATATAAGTTCAGCTAAGTTTTTCGTACTATGCAGGTTTAACGTAAAAAAATCCCTTCCGTTCCCTGTGATCCCCCAAATAACTCGGTCGCCAAATTTCTGTTCTACAAAAAGTACAATACGCTCTGTTTCCTCTCGTTCTATATACCCATAACACCCTAAACAAACATCATCTAGACAATGCATATATGCGTCTCCCATCCACTCTGCCCATGTTACGTCAAAAAGAATTGCAATAAAAGGCCTTCTATTTCTATCACGCCCTCTAAAGAAGGGTGTATGTACCTGGTGAAAATGCGAAGGTCTAACTGCTTCCCCTGAATATATGCCCGAAGATATACTATCATGACCATTTAACCTTAAAATCGGTACATCAATACCAGAGCTCGTAATGATACTAATACCTCTTTCAAACACAGAAGCTTCCTCCTCAAAATCCTCCAATGTATCTTCTTCGCAGCTTGATTCAGAGGCCACTTCGGTAGCATTGCTTTCGGATTTCTCTTTCTCCTCAGTTACCTGGCTGCCGTCACTATAAGAAAGGCCCATTACTTCCCATGGAGAAATAGTACAGGTAGCAGCAGCTGGTGGATAATTCCAATTCATCGCTTCCGAATACATAGAATGGAACAAAAAAAAGACAAAAACAAGATTACTTTGTTTCATTTATATAACCTTTAATGCTAAGAGCATTGCAGTTGCAGTATATAGTATAGTATTGTACTACAAACATGCACAAACATAAACATTATGCACGTAGCCAAAAAAATCATAATAACACGCACACGCAGGCATGCTTTCACCATCTTAATTTTAGTTAGCTATTTTTGCTTTATAAACGCGAACCATCAGCTTAATTTGCAGCAACCAATTGCTACGTCACCAGATCTAACTCGTCAAGAAGGTGCACCGGTCAACCTTCTTACGTTAAAAAAAGGAACACTCAAGGATCTATATCGCACCCTTAAAAAAATAGTACAACCACTCATTCAAGAACTTGATGGAATTGATTTAACCAAGGAGATACCGGAATATTCAGCACCAACCGCTTTGGTACGTAAAACGTTTAGTACCATTGGCTCTCAAGAACGTGCTTGGCTTAAAAAACGCAATCATTACGTTGCCAATGGACTCAACCACTTTCTCAACAAAAATATACCTTTACATGATGTGCCACGAATTGGACTTTGTTTTAGCGGGGGAGGGTTGCGCGCAACATTATTAACACTAGGTTTTTTACTTGGCGCTCATGAAAGTGGATTATTAGACAGCGTAACGTATCTTACATCCACCTCAGGAGCCTCCTGGGCAGTTGCCGGTTGGATTGCATCCGGATTATCACTGTCAGAATTTACCGAACAACTTGCGGTTAACGTTGACCTTGGTCTTGATAACCTTATTGATGAGGAAACTTTTACCAAACTCCTTGTTCAAAATATCCTCACTAAGTTGCAGCGACATGAAATTATCACGGCTATTGACCTTTATGGGCCATTAGTAGCTACCCTACTCTTTGGCGAACAATATGAAATGGCTCTTACAGAATCACTACCGAGCTCACATAAGCCACACCTTGACGGTTCGACTCCATTGCCTATTTACACTGCCATTGCTGCAAACACCCACCCTTATGCTTGGCTTGAAATTAGCCCATTTGAAACGGCAAGTCCTGATCTTGATGCAGGAATTCCAACATGGGCATTACGTCATCGCTTTAAGCGAGGAAAAACTGATAAACCTTACGAAGAACCAACACTCGCAGAAATGCTCGGCATCTTTGGTTCTGCATTTTCTCTCAATGCATATGATATTATACGACACAGTCTTAATACTATTTTGAATGCAGAGTCCTATTTAGCCTTAGGAGCACTCAAAGAATGGCACTCTGCTCTTTATAACGCTGTCGAAACATCCATCGGCTCTAAACGTATTTTATCCGCAATGATTCCTAATTTTACCTACTACATGACTAGCAAACGCCTACAGGACCAACCCATGCTCGAAGTTATTGATGCCGGTATTGATTGCAATATCCCTATCGCACCCCTCCTTCATCATGACCGACACCTTGATATAATAATTATTTATGATTCCTCACGGAGTATTGAAGGAGCACCCGAACTGCGTCGTGCTCAAGAGTATGCTTTTGAGCATGGCCATCCTTTTCCACCGATTGAATACGAAGGAATTGAAACACAGCCTATGAGTGTGTTCGAAGACCTAACTGATCCTGAGTGTCCGACGATTATCTATATACCACGCATTAAAAACGAAGCATACAATAAGCATTTTGATCCAGAAGAATGCGTTACTGACAGCTACTGTGGTACCTTCAATTTTGACTACCGCATTGGACAATTGTATACCTTAATCGGTTTGAGTAAATTCGCCAGCAAAGAGCTCGCACCGAATATCCAAGCCGAAATTCAGTATGTCATTGAAAATCACAACAAGAAATCATTCCAACGGTCCATACTTGATGATAACAATATCATGTAGAATACAAAAATGTGGCCCCATACGGTGAGTACATTTTATATATCCCTTCATTTTCTAAGCATTACGTAAAATACGCTTATCCTTAGTGGGAATGTATTCTTAATGTTTCAAACACTTTGATAACTGTCAGATCTCAAATGAAATTTTATGAAAAGGCCTAATAAATTTCGCGCAGCTTCATCTTACTATTATCAGACTCCACTTTCACTACCTCAACACAATCACCTTCAAAAATATCTTTAATATAGCCACCTCTATATTTCCATGACCATAGGGGCAGTTTATCCGGAGGCTCTACTACTGAACCACCACGAGTCATTACCTCGCCTAAAGCACCCTTGCTAATCTCTGTAGTAATAAGAAGTGCTTCTGGCGCAAGCACAGGCTTTAATTCTACAAGAAAGCTAAACGATTCTCGAGCAATTTCATTAAGATAAATATCTTTCTGTGTAAATGACGCGTCATAAACATCAGCTTCACTTACTAGTCGACATATTTTTCTTAGCTGAAAAATATTACTGGTATCAACAGCACCAACATATATTTCATTCTCCGCAAGCTCATGTACCAGTTCTCGCACTTTTCCATTATCGGCAATATTCAAGTTCTTAATAATAACCGTTTGTGCAAGTTTCTTCGCACGTTGAAATAACTCTTCAGATTCAAATAAACTGGCCCCTTCAAACGGAGCTCCTTCATCTTTTGAGCATAAATAGGCCCACCAACGCGTGTATGTATATGCTGTCATATCTTGCTCATACGGATAACTTTCGCATACAGACATTCCCACCGGTGCATAGAAAATATCAAAATAACCTTTGAAAATTTCATGTATCTTATTCCAAAACACTACGATACTATTCATAAACTGCTTGAACTTAGGACCATTACGCCTACCCAAAGATGACTTAAAGGTATCTCGCGCAATATGTTTGCATAGACGCTTTGCCCAATCGTCTGTATTTTGACGTAGATGTAAGTAGTCAGATGCACTTCGTGCTTCTCTGAGTAGCAATGTATTGATGTAATTAAACAGCGTTACTCCTTTGTCACGATCAACTAAAATGAGACGGTCAACATCAGCAATGGCACCAGTGATATATCCACGATCACTGCCTATCGATAAATATGCAGTTTTTGGTTGAATGCGCTTATACAAAAATTGTGCATCATTAGGCCGACGTTCATTGGCGGCAAAGTAAGGTGTTTCACTAGACGCAATCCTACCACCCAAAGCAAATAGTACTATTTCTGAAGGAATAACAATTTTGTTTAGCCGTCCTGCGTTTATACCAAATGGCAGTAACATGATCATCCATAGAAAATACCGGCTGCAGTGTATTGCATTCGTCATAAGAACTCCTATATCGATTTCACTTTCAAGTATCAATGTTAAAATAAGATTTTTCTTGTTATGAAGTTTATCTATATTAAGAATTATTAGTTTTAACTTTATTAGCTAGTTTCTAAAAATTAGATTTTACTTAAACCTATAAGGATTTAGGCCTTTAGACGTAATGAGTACTGCTATTATTTTCTCAATGCTGCCCGTAAGATTTTTTTGCGTAGTCTTGTTGCATTTGGCGTAATTTCAATCAGCTCATCTGGCATGATCCATTCAAGACAGGTTTCAAGATCCATGATCCGTGGTGGATCGAGTTTGACCATGTCATCAGATCCCGAAGCACGCATATTCGTCAGCTTTTTAAGCTTGCATGGGTTGACTGCCATATCACCTTCGCGGCTATTTTCACCAATAATCATACCCTCGTAGATCTTATCCCCTGGTTTGACATATAATGTACCCCGTTCCTGTAAGGTATCGAGGGCATACGCAGTAGCATCACCGTTTTCCATTGATACAAGAGCTCCTTTGGTTCGCAGTTGAATATCGCCTTTGTACGGCTGGTAACCAGCAAAGCTAAACGTAGCAACACCTGTACCACGAGTATCAGTAAGAAATTGACTTCTAAAGCCAAGAAGACCACGTGAGGGAATTTCAAACTCCAACCGCACCCGTCCATCACCATAATGAGCAAGGTTCTTCATCTCAGCTTTCTTGCGGCCAAGGGCTTCAATAACTGCACCTTGATATTCACTTGGAACATCTACGACAAGGTATTCAATTGGCTCATGCCTCGAGCCATCAATAGTTTTATAGATAACTTCAGGTGCTGATACTTGCAGTTCAAAGCCTTCACGACGCATGGTTTCAATTAAAATACTTAAATGGAGCTGTCCACGGCCAGACACGCGAAAGACGTCGGGTGAATCCGTTGGATCAATACGCAAGGCAACATTGGTTTTAAGTTCTTTTTCTAGTCGATCTTTTATTTGTCGCGACGTAAGGAACTTACCATCTTTACCATTCATTGGTGAATCATTTACCCCCAATGCAATTGCCATCGTTGGTTCATCAACCCGTACATATGGATGAGGCAATGGTTTTTCGGCTGCACAAATAGTAGCGCCAATGCTTACCGGCTCAGAAAAGCCGGTTACGGCAACGATATCACCATATGAAGCTCTATCGTGTTCAACTTTATCAAGTCCATGAAATTTATAGATTTTTGTAATCTTCATCGGGCTGCTAACATAATCATCTTTTGCCAACATAATCCGGTCGCCAACAGAAACTGAACCACTAAAAACACGCCCCACTGCTATCGTGCCAAGAAAATCTGAATGATCAAGGTTCGTGACAAGAAGTTGCAGATCCTCCTCTTTAGCTGTTGGTGCTGGCACTGTCTTAATAATGGTTTCAAACAATGGCTTCAGTGTATCCGAATGGCCATCGATAGATGTCTTGGCAAACCCTAAACGTGAAGACCCATACAAAATAGGAAAATCGAGCTGTGATTCGTCGGTAGCAAGGTCAAGAAACAGATCATGAATTTGGTTCTCAGTCTCTTTTATTGCTGCATCTTTACGATCAATCTTATTAATAAGAACAATTGGCTTCAAGTTTAAAGAAAGTGCTTTTTGGAGTACAAAACGTGTCCCAGGCAGCACCCCTTCCGCTGCATCGACCAAAAGTAAAAAACCCTCAACCATCTGTAGGGTCCGTTCAACTTCGCCACCAAAATCACTGTGCCCAGGGGTATCCACAATATTAATGGTGTAACTCTCATATGAAATACCAGTATTTTTAGCAAGAATAGTTATACCACGCTCGCGCTCAAGATCGTTGCTATCCATTACTCGATCATCAGCAAGGTGCGTTATCGTTCCCGCTTGCTGTAACATCTGGTCAACTAAGGTTGTCTTACCATGGTCAACGTGGGCCACAATGGCTATATTTCGAATATGACTAGATTTACTTTCTGTGTTCATTGTTCTCAATTCGTAAGGATTATATATTTATTACAAATGATACCATTATTACCTTAGTTTGTAAACCAAGATATGTCACATAGAAATGATATGTGTCTAATAAATAGATTCAATCATTGCCCAATGATTTCGTTTAACGGACTCTACAAGAGCTTCTTATAACGCAGCGTGACTGGAGGCAAATGGCAAGAGAGCCATCGTTCGAGACATTTTAATCGCCCGTGCTAGTTCACGCTGATGCAAACTGCATGTACCAGAAATACGAGATGGCAAGATTTTAAAACGCTCGGTAAGGTATCCCTTTAGCAAAGGAACATTTTTGTAATCAAGCGCAATGCGTTGCTCACGGCTACCACAAAACCGGCAATGTTTTTTTGTTGTCATGCTCCGACGAGCACGTTTGCGTAACAATCGAGAACTTACTTTAAGTTTCATTTTACGAGCCATATGTTATGCTCCCACATTTTCTTCTGTTTGTGTTTCTTCTATCACACTCTCTTTTACCACCGTATCAGCTTTTGTTTCTGGTTGCGGTGATTCTTCAGCTGGTTTAGCACCGGCCGAAGGTTCTTTTGATCGTGTTGATTTTGTCTTTGAAAGAAGGCCAGTCATTTTGCTCTCTTTCAAAAAGGTTTCTACATCACGAGTCGGCACCTCTTCGAGAGACTCTGGCCGATGATAGGACAATGGAGCATCGGTAGGCAAGTACCGTACCACATGTCGCATCACTATATCATTTAGCTTAACCGTAAAAAGAGCATGCAAATCAGCAATAAGGCCTTTAACTTCCTCTTTCGGCGCTTCAAAACGCAAGAGAAAGTATACCCCATAATCATGCTTTATTACTGGATATGCAAGCCGATATTTACCCCATCGCTCAAAGGAAATGGTCGAAGCTTTGTGTGATCGTATAATCTTTTCAGCTGTGGTCTCAAGATCTCGAGACTCGTGACTGGTTATTTCTGGAACGGTGAGAAGCAGTATCTCGTATCGTATCATATTAAACCTCTACTAAGCGGTAGTGTGTTATATACACTATCCAAAAGTCTCTTCGTGCTTTTGGATTTAGTAGTGACCGGGTGGCACTACATCCCACCCGGTAATTTTTCTTGTTACTAATCTACCAGTGACTGATGGCGTTCAATCACGCGGCCGATAATTCTAAAATGATCCTTACCGCGCACCAATGCAATCGGTGCTTGCTTGTAATTGACTGACTCAAGAACGACAAAATCATCAGAGAACGTAACTTTCATAATTCCTTTTACCGGTGTATCATTGCCGTATTCAACAGCAGCAATATCACCTGAACGCGTCCATACCTCAGGAGAAATGATAAGAAAATCATTTTTTTCAAATGTTGGTGCTAATGCATTATTGTTAAGTTGTAATGCAAACATTCCAGGGTCTTGACGATTAATCATCGGAACGAACATATCTTTACACCCTGTTGTCACTTGTGCCAACTGATTATTATAAGGTGACGGATGAGATGGAATATCTCCCGTCACTGGTATAACTTGTACATGGACTTCCACGTCTGCTTTTTCTGGCATTTTTACTGTACTCGTTACCTGGTCTGTGCGTTGACGATGTTGCGCAAAGAGTTCTATAGGACTCACTTCAAATGCGTTCGCAAGTTTTCTGAGAGAATCTTCATTCCACCGTCGAGTTCCATTCTTGATATGGGTAAGATAACTTTCAGACATTCCTGTTTTTTCCGCAAGTATTTTTGTAGTCCATCCCTTCTCACGCAAAAGCTCTTTAACACGCAAAGCAGTAGGCGATGAGGAAACTGACATCATAACTCCTTTGTAGTTACGTTAAAACATGATAGTATGGTTAATTAACAGCGTGCTTTTAAGTGTATCCAAAATTTTATTTCTTGTCAAATGGAAACAAGGACATGGTAACTATCCGTCGCAAACCAGACTTTAAGAAAAATTTCTACGAAGAACTCGCCTGGACTAACAACCAGTTTGTTTGTGGTATAGATGAAGTTGGACGTGGATGTCTTGCGGGACCCGTCGTTACCGCAGCCGTTATACTCCATACCCGAAAAAAAAGCCGTTTGATTAAAGACTCTAAGCAGATGTCACCCATTGAAAGACTCAAAGCAGCAAAATGGGTTGTGAAAAACGCCTGGTATGCTATCGGCATTGTCAATCATCGCATTATCGACAGGGTAAACATTTATCATGCCACCATGGCTGCTATGCGCCGTGCCGCCTCCCAGCTCTTTGCATCAGCACCTACACAACCATCCACCATTCTTGTTGATGCGATGCCGTTACAGCTCTCTACATTTGCAGGAGATATTATTGCCTTTCCCTTTGGCGAGCGCAAATCAATTTCAATTGCCGCCGCTTCTATCATCGCAAAAATCACGCGGGACCAGATTATGCAGCGCATGGAACACTCATTTCCCGGCTATCACTTTGATCGCCATAAAGGATATTGCACCGTGGCCCATCGTACAATGCTTGCCGAACTCGCACAATCCCCTATCCATCGCATAAGCTATATTGACCACTTTGAAACTATGCATGAAGCTCAATTAACTTTATTGGAGAATTATGACGAAACCGTTCGGTGAAATTGTTGAAAGCACCTTAACTACATTCAAATCACAGTGTTGGCAATGGGATAATGTACCTCCTTTTGGTTCTATCCTCGTCACCACGAATGAGTCGATTCAAATCTTCGGAATAACTGCCCACATACAAACAGGATCGAACGATCCAGGACGTTACCCGTATGCATACCAAAAAACTGAAGAAGAACTGAAAAAGGAGCAACCACAGATTTTTGCGCTCCTGCAAACCGTTGTTTCGAGTGTGATAATTGGCTACCGAAAACATGAAGACTCGTATTACCAGCTACCCGAGCACACACCAAAAATTCATAGCTTTGTGCGTCCAGCAACCACAGAAGAAATACAATCCTTTTTTGCTAATCCATTGTATCTTCATGTGTTATTCGGCAATGCAACATTACCGGTCTCCAATGATGAATTACTCTTGGGACTTCTCACGCAACTATTTGCAGCGAATGCTATAACTGAATCGCATTTATACGAATTTATTCATACCTATTCTGCACTCTCCAAAAGTGACTACCGCCGCTTAAAACTATTTTGCCAACGGGTACAAACACTCGTCGATAAATCCCCTTTACGAGAAATTAATATAGCCATAGAACCATCATCTTTATCTCAACAAGAACTCTGATAGCATTGATAAAATAACATTTAAACCTTCACTTACCGACAACACTCCAGGTATCCTCATTTACAAGCCATTTTGGAAAAGAATCACAAAAAAAACCGCAAAAAGATGATAGGTACTAACAAAGAGTGTAGGAATGAACAAACTGCTTGTCGCCAATTGGAAACTCTATAAAACGCACAACAAGGCCATTGCATGGCTTGGCAAACACGTCAAAACCTTAGATCAACTTGCACACAATTCCCATACAACTGTTGTCTTATGTCCCTCATTTACTGAATTACAAACTGCTTCAGACATTATCTCTCCCACCTCCCTTAAGCTGGGTGCCCAAAACTGTGCCCCTCACCTTGAAGGACCATACACCGGAGAGACTTCTGCGGCTTCTCTTGCTCAAATTGGATGTACCTACTGCATCCTCGGTCACCATGAACGACGAGTATACCATCATGAAACGGACGAAGAAATCGCAAAAAAAGTACTGTGTGCACTCAGCCAATATATTATTCCAATCATTTGTATTGGTGAATCAGCCAATGATCGCAAAAACAAAGTTACAAACGTAATAATTAAAAAGCAACTTGAACCAGTTTTAAAGGTCATCAATGAAGGTATTCCACCGGCAATTATACATATTGCGTACGAACCTTGGTGGGCAATTGGTTCCGGAAAAACACCATCTGCTAACGAGCTTGCAACAACGTTGTATTGGTTGGAAGAATATATAACCGAACATGCACCGCAAACCAAACCCTACTTTCTTTATGGGGGAAGTATTAATGACCAAACCATTAAACAATATGCCGACATTAGTATCTTAAGTGGTTATTTGGTTGGGAGCGCAAGCACCGATTTTGAAAAATTAGGTGCGATCATTAAACACCTTAATAAAAAAACTGACTAAATATTAGTTTAATAAGATAGCATCTACCAGCAATACACTGCTCTTATTTTTTTAAGGTAAACTGCTTTAATAGCGTTTCCATTGTATCTCTAAACCCGCCATATTCCAGTTCTGAGTATGGCAACATGGCACAACCTGACCATCCTTGCTTACGCATTTCAATTGCTTTCTTTTGCGCATGAAGGCGGACTTCATCCCACACAGGATTATCAAAGAAATCAACATAATCTTTTGAAAATTTCCCATGGCCATCGACTGAAAAACCAATACAAGCAACAAGCGGTACGCAATAAGGTCCTGTAATTGGTGTATTAAGTGCTACCGGCATAATAGGCATATTGTGAGACCCACGCGAGTCACCGCCGACATAATGAGCGATAACATACGGTGAAACTAGTTCTTCTGGTGCAGGAAAAATTCCCTGCGTTCGAACAAGTGCAACAGGATCATCCTTGCCAACATATTTGCCTGCAATAGTATGAATCCGCTGCGCGCTAGCACCTGCAACCCGATAGCCGTGCGTTCGGCTATAAATTGCCGCTATCCCAAATCGTTCGTTATCACGAAGTAGTGAAACGATTTTGTAATAATCTTCCGGTGCATGAAGCTCAATAATGCTCTCACCTTCAGTATTATCCATATCAATAATATGAAATGTGAATCCTTTAATCATTTTTGGTAGCAATAATCCAGAGCAATACATGGGATCGGCAAAGCCCAAAAATAACGGTAAGTTATAAGCACCGGGTCCGCACTTGTCAGCTGCAAACATCAGAAATGTCTCAGCCGGCCGTTCTTTTGTTCCAAATTCAATCGGTAACTCAACGACTGCAGGCCCTGCACCGCGCACGTTTGCTGAAGGTGCATCAACTAACAAATCTTGGCCTGCACCGTATAAACCTTCCTCTTTTGCAATATCAGTAGCTGCTATAAACGTGTCCCATGCAAACTGGTGGATATTTTTATCATTCTCGCCATGCGCATGCGACATTAACAATGCAATGTCATCACCAGTAAAAGAAACAAATCCATCAATCAAGAGACCATCCTTAACCGCATGATTAATACGGTTCCATGCACAATCTATCATTGGACGTGATGGGCGCGTATGTCCACCTATAGAACCTACATCTGCCTTAATAAGTGATAACGTTAACTTCATGCGTATCCTTTTAGGCTATAACTGATACCGTCTATGCTTCGCAGCGTCTAGAATGTACTGAATGTACAAGGCGCTTTATGAATATTTTTCACTCACGAGCCGTATGTCTATCATTCACACGTTAAACCAACATGTGTTTTTAGCTTCCCGAGATGCTTTTTTAAATCTTCACTTAACGATGTAAGGATCGTAATACATTCTTCATCGTTAACTTTTTGTGCATCCGGAAGTGCGTGTTTTTCAATAAACCACACCAAAGAACTCATTTCATGTAATAGTTTAATTTTGTCGTACGTACAATCGCTAAACATAATTTCCCTTTACAGTTCTTGTTCCTGTTCTCGCCTTAAGTATGTTGGCACTTCAAGTTCGGTAGTTTTGTCATCAACCACCGCGCTACCATCTGCTACACTTGAATGTTCTTCAGTAGGCTCTTGTGAACGCACGCTTTTTGGCATGGTTTTACCTTCTTTTCCTTGCTGGATCCCTGTTGCAATGATCGTTACTGCAACCTCATCTCCCATCGATTCGTCAATCACTGAACCCATGATAATGTTTGCATCCTCGGCAACGGTATCATGTACCGCAGAAGCTGCAGCATGAAGCTCATGAAGACCGAGTGACGTCCCACCAGTAATGTTAAGTAAAATTGCCCGCGCTCCTTCAATATTCGTATCTTCTAAAAGTGGGGATTCAATTGCTTGTGCTGCTGCCTTTTGGGCTCGATCGACTCCTGTCGCTCTCCCTGTACCCATAACTGCTTTACCCATCCCACGCATAATGGTACATACATCGGCAAAGTCAACATTAATATGTCCTGGCTGCGCAATAATGTCGGCAATACTTCGCACAAATTGATAAATAACCTCGTTAACCATCCCAAATGCATCTAACATAGAAACTTTTGCATTGGTAACATTCAGCAAGCGCTCATTCGGAATAACAACAAGAGTATCTATTTGTTCACTGAGCTGCTCTATCGCCTCACGAGCAACTCGCATAGATTTTTTACCTTCAAAAGCAAATGGCTTTGTCACCACTGCAACATTGAGAATATCCAACTCTTTAAGTGCTTTAGCAATAACCGGTGTCGCACCTGATCCAGTTCCACCACCAAAACCAGCAACCAAAAAAACAATGTCTGCATCCTGCAAATGTTCAAGAACGTTTTCAAGGTCTTCTTCTGCTGCCTTACGCCCAACATCAGGATTAGCACCAGCCCCGAGGCCTCGCGTAAGTGTTTTACCGAGCTGAAGGCGTTCAGATGCTTGTGAAATGGCAAGAGCCTGTGCGTCAGTATTTGCTACAATAAACTCAGCACGGTCATAATGAGAGTTAATCATATGATTTACCGTATTACCCCCAGCACCGCCAACCCCAACAACTTTAATCCGTGCAATCTGAGTATTAGGGGTTACGGACTCTTTATCAAATGTTATCATCAAATCACTCCCTCAAGCAGAAATTTTTACCTTGCTAGAAAATAACATGAGAACAGGCAATAAGGCAAATAATAGACAAAAATAGTCTACGTTTAACGAACAAAAACCATATAGGAGAATTTCCTTACATTAGGTGACAGCTGCTAGGCCTAATCAAAGCTTAATAGCCTCAACTTTCAGAAAACAACATCTACAGAAATAAACCTTCAATAATACATGTTTTGATAGAATGTATTAACTATAAAACCATTGATTTTAAATGCTATTATAGACTATTATTACTATTAGAATCGATTTTATAGAAAGGGAGACAATTATGAAACGAATATCACTAATCGCTCTTATAACACTATGCTTTTCAGCCCATCTCGCTCAAGGCGTGGCATGCAAGCTTCAAACACTACGCCTATGGCAGACAAAAAGACCACCAGCTATGATCATCCCAGGTAAAAAACCCAACGTTTCACCGCTATCTGCAATGTATCCAGTTAAAAATGGAAAGATATACCCTGCCCCACCTCCTGGAGGCCCTGCAGTCGGCCTTTATGAACCCGGTACTTATGTTGACATACCCATTAAGGGTGATTGTCAGCCAATCAAGATCAACAATCAAAAAATATCACTGCCCATACCCGCTTTACAGGGCCAAAAGGAAATAACGTTGATGTATAAGGGCGATAAAACATTAAAAAACCAGTTTAGAGCAGGATTATACGGTCAAGCCAAAAAAACTATAACCTGTAAAAACGGTAAAACATCAGAATACATTTTTATGCCGAAGACACCTGGCAACGATCCTCAACCCCACAATCCTTGCAAGGTATGTCCAATTGCACGCGCTTTTTGCAAGGATAAAGGTGGTATTAAACCAGGAGTATGGCCCTATACACAGTGCAAACAGTGCGCAGAAACATCTTAAAATAGAGCTCCTTCAAAATTAGCCAGAGAGATACATGGAAAGGAATAGTCAAAATACCCTGATATTGCTATTTATTTCGTATAGTACTTTGGCCAAGACATCTTTTCCTGCACGTATTTACGATGCCGTTCATGTAGAGCATAGCACCATGGATACACATGGAAAGATAGAACAAGATTACTACCAAGCACTTGCTTATGCTGAGCACATACTTGCCCATACTGACCTTACTCAATACGATACCCACCAACTTATAGCATTGGTCAAGCGTATAAATAGCCTTGTATACCCCAAAGGTCAAGGCATGTTTAGAACCAGAGAGCTGTTTGTTCGAAACCTTATTTATAATGAGGGTAATCCTCAGGCCGCTATACACTATCTTAGAAAAAACGGTACAGATAAAGATGTCGACGCCTATCATTCATTTATGGCAAAAAAAGGTGACAAATTAACTAAAGAGATCGTCCATCTCCTTGATGATAATGAAAGAAACATGCTTAAAAAAATTGCGCTCCAACCCCCACCTGCTCATATAGTTCCCCAATTGCTTTCACTGATGATGCAACGCGTACACAATCTATTACAGCATAAAGCCGACCCCTTTTTGATCGCTGCCTATGCCCTTATAACCCTTCTCTACATCCATCCATTTGATGATGGCAACGGAAGATCATCGCGAATCTTCATGAACTGCATCTTGACGCACTGTAATCAAAAACCCATTACATTCGAAAACATGATTGAACACATCAAGATTATGAGAACAAACAAGGTTTCAGTATGCAGGCGCTATCTTAAAGTACTCTCAACACGTCAGCCTTAATAGCCGGAACTTCCAGAAAACAACACCTATGGCAGACAAAGACCACCAATTATGATGGCCCCAGGTACAAAACTCAACATTACAACACTATCGGCAAGATATCCAGCAAAAAATGGAAGGTATACCCTACTTGGGGCCTTAATAACGCCGGCACTTATGTTGACATACCCATTAAGGGTAATTGTCAGCCAATCAAGATCAACAATCAAAAAATATCACTGCCCATACCTGCTTTACAGGACCAAAAGGAAATAACGTTGGTGTATAAAGGCAATAAAACATTAAAAAACCAGTTTAAACCAGGATTATACCGTCAAGCCAAAAAAATAAAAAAACTAAAGTAAGAGGTCCAAGAGGTATCACAATACTAGATTAGAAAAACGTCCATCTTTCGCCAAACTCGACCTCCCCCAACATCGTGCAATAGCTAAAACATATCAGATATCCACGATTTCATTCGATTGAATATCTGTTCGACGAATGGCGATTGAGCTCGATTAAACATCTGATCATTTTTGCGACTAAGTACATGCCTTAACAGACCATAGCTCGTTGCATACATAGGACTATTAAGCGATTCATGATACCCAAAATACGCACGGGGTTTTCCTACCCGTGCAGGAATACCAAGCGTACGCGTTGCCACTTGGGAAAGTCCGGAGAGTAATGAACCTCCACCAGTCAACACAATACCTGCAGGTGCCTCGAGGTGGCGATTATGTATTTCATGCCCAACAATAGTAAAAAGTTCTTCAGCGCGCGGCTCTAGTACACGTGCAATTTCTTTGCGCTTAATCGTATTCCGGGCATTCCCTTGAATCATTTCAACATCTATTGCTTCGTCATTCGTATCAGCAACACATGCACTTCCAAACTCCTGCTTAATGCGTTCAGCATCCCGTACCGTTGCACGTAAGCACAATGCAATGTCACGAGTAAAAATATTGCCCGCTATTGGAATAACTTTTGTATACCGAATGGTACCTTGCTGGTAGAAAGCAAAATCAGAAGTGCCTCCGCCAATATCAAGCATAAATGCACCAAATTCCTTTTCATCTTCACTCAGTACAGCTTCCGCTGATGCAAGCGGCTCTAATACAATATCACGTACTTTGACCCCAGCCATCTGACAACATCTGACTAAATTTTGAAGTGAAGAAAGTCCGCCAGTAACGATATGTACCTGTGCCTCTAATCGCGAACCATACATCCCAAGTGGATCCCGCACATGCTGGGTACCATCAATAGTAAAAAACTGGGGAACGACATGGAGAAGCTGCTGTCCCTCACTCAGAGTTACACTGCGTGCTGCGGTAAGAACCTGTTGTATATCGGCTTGTCTTATTTGGCCCCGTTTTACATCAACCACTCCTTGGGAATTTCTGGCTTGAATATGGCTACCAGAAATGCCAACATAGGCTGATTTAATTGCAACTCCACTCATAATCTCAGCTTCTTTAACTGCTGTTTTTATCGAATGAATGGTTGGCGCAATATCAACAACAACACCACGTGCCAGCCCTTGGGACGGCGCTTTGCCAATACCAATGATTTCGATATGATCAGGCGCAAGCCGCTGCGCTACGAGCACACAAATTTTGGTTGTACCAATATCAATAGCCGTTATAAGCGCATCGGAAGCTACAGTTGACCGTTTCATTATCCATTCCTTTTTAAAGCCCAAACAGTCGATTACTCTCTACCTATCAATTGTCAGAACACCAGTTTAGTATACTTTCTTTTTAATCACCAGCCGTTTTTTTGTTTGGACATATAAAACGCATCATTTTTGGTCAAAAAAACTGCACATAGGAGTCCCTCTCGCATTGTATATGACTGAACTCAACTTACATTCTATTTATTAAGTAAACAGTAAGAGGAATGAGTTGCAACTAGCGCATAGTGGGGTTGTTTACCTGCGTTGGTGCGATGCTCGACAAAGGAACCTCTTTACACATATCTTGATGCTGCTTGTTATCTTCGCGGAGGGTGTTCCCCTTGGCGTTTCCACAGTAGGCTCAAAGAGCCGCACTGTGAATTGCGTAGCGGTATAGAGCGCTCCCGCTGCTCTATACCGCAGGAAAAGTATTAAGCAAAGAATATACAAGCAACCACAATTGTACTCATGAGCCAATATATACACCAGGTGCAGGAATTCTTCCTGCTCGTCGGCGGAGGAGTTATCCTCGCTGGGACGAAACCCTGCAAAAATCACCTCGCATTCACGTTATTAAGAAAGGCTGGTAGGTTTATATGGCGTATAAAAATTACAAAATGAATTATAATCATTGAGGTGGTTTTGTAAAATTAGTTATGCTAAATAAAAAGTGGGTTGTATGAAAACAGTAGTAATAATATGCCCCTCTCATCGAGACAAGCGCGAGTTAAGAGACCTTGCTTCAACTCTTGGCTATCAAATTATATTTGATGTGGATATGGATAAGTGGTTTGAAAGAATCATTCAACAAGAACCTGATGCAATTCTGCCAGATGCTATACCCCATACAAAACTCATCGACTGTCTAAAAGAAAAATATGCACACCTACCTATTGATGGCATAACAAGTTCCACTGACTATCCTGGAAGTATGTTTGCAAGCATATTTGCACATCATCTTGGACACGTAGGCGTTAATCCACTGGCAAGCTTACTGTGCCACCATAAGTATTATTCACGCCAAGCCCAGCAAAACATTGTTCCTAACGCAACGCCACGTTTTTGGCTCCTTGAGCCCCATGATGCTCCATGCGATTTGACGTTTCCTGTTTTTGTAAAGCCAGTTAAATCATATTTTTCCAAAAATACTCGAACCGCTACCAATGCAAAGGATTTAGCGGAAGCACGATTGACATGCCGCTTTCCCAAGCTCTACACTGAACCTCTTACCTATTTTATACAACAATTCGTTCCCAATGCGATTGATGCACAAGCGTTATTAGCCGAGGAACTACTGACCGGCAAACAAGTTACCGTGGAAGGTTATGCACATAATTCACATGCATATACGTTTGGCATCGTTGACTCTACCATGTACCCTGGAACAATCTCGTTTAAGCAATTTGAGTACCCTTCTACCCTCCCCCCAAGCATTCAAGAACGAATGAAAGACATTGCAAGCACATTTATAAATGCCATAGATTTTGGTACCGGCCTTTTTAACATCGAAATGATATACAATGAAGAACAGAATGTCATCCATATCATTGAAATCAATCCCCGCATGAGCAATCAATTTGCTGACTTATATGAACGGGTTGACGGTATCAATACGTATCAGTTACTGCTCGAACTGGCTGTAGGCACCAATCCCATTGTGCGTAAGAACAAAGGTTCATTCAGCACCGCTGCAAGTTTCGTTTTACGTCTTTTTAAAGATAAATTCGTCAAAAAAATTCCTACAAATGCTGAAATTGAAAAAATTCGAACCATTTTTCCTGATGTGCGAATTGAAATTTTTGCTCAGGAAGGTAAGAAGTTATCAAATGAATTACAAGATGGCATGAGTTATCGATATGCCTTAATCAATCTAGGGGGAACTGATAACCTTGATCTCCTACATCGTCTTAACGTATGTTTAGAACATCTTCCATTCGAATTTGAGGATGTTTAATATCTCAAGGAGATTTTGAAATGAAGCATGAAAACATAAAAATTGCCAAGCATGAAATCAGGATTATTGGTATAAAATGTTCTGTTAAGCCAGAAGAAACCACTAAAACCCTTGGAGTTTTGTGGGATACATTTAATGCTGAAAACCTTGCACAAACCATTCCCAACCAAGCTAAACCTGGAAGCCTCTATTGCGTTTATACTGATTATCGAAGAGACGGCTCATACAATGCTATCTTAGGTTGCGCGGTTGATTCGATAGAAACTATTCCCACTGATATGACACATATTGACATTGCTGCAGGCCCTTATGCTCGCTATGCGGTAGGAGGAGAAATGCCCGCCGCTCTCATCCATTGTTGGAATACGATAAACTCAACTCCCCTTGACTATCAGCGAGCATTTAAAACAGACTTTGACTACTATACCCCCGAGGCGCTAGAAGGCAAAGGAGATGTCTTTGTATATGTAGGAATAAAATAATATCCTTTTAGATCAACCCAATCCAAAAAATCAATCGTTTCTACATAGGCCTATAGCTAAAAAGGAACCCCTTCTCGCTGCAAACGAGCCCTGCATTTTGCAAAATACGGATTACATGGCAACTCGTTTGACTGATAACGATCATTTCCTTCTTGTAAGCTTATTGGACGCTTCGTTTGAGATTCTGCTTTCTCTCCTGGAATCTGGTCAGCCTTTCCATCATCTTTAATGGTCATTGTAAGACGTTCAACTTCTGCCTCACAATCTTGGTACCCCAATTGTAGTTTCTCAAGAGCACGTTCTACTTGTGTGCACTGAGTTTTCTCTTCATTGCTCATTGTACCAAGCTCTTCTACTCGAGCCTCTAAGCCCCGTACTTGTTCTGCTAATGTAGCCTTCTCTCCACTGAGCTGCTTTTCCTTTTCATTCGCATTTGAAAGCTGCATTTGTACTTCTTCTAGCTCTTTTGAAAGCCGAGCCACTTCTGTTCTTTGCGTATTATACTGTGCATCCAGCTTCTGAAGCTCGTCCTCTGCCATTGCACGTCTTGCTTCTTCACTCGCTTTAGCTTCGTTCAAACCCTTCATCTGAGTTTCAAATCTCTTTACTTGCGCTGTCAGTTCCGCATTCTCCTTTGCAGATTGTCCCTCTTTTGTATGCACACCTGCAAGCTCATTCTTTGCATTGTCCAGCTCTTTTGAAAGCCGAGCCACTTCTGTTCTTTGTGTACTAAACTGTACCTCCAGTTTCTGACGTTCATCCTCTGCCTGTTTACGTCTTGCTTCTTCATTCGCTTTTGCTTCGTTCAAGCCCTTCATCTGAGTTTCAAATCTCTTTACTTGCGCTGTCAGTTCCGCATTCTCCTTTGCAGATTGTCCCTCTTTTGTATGGACATCTGCAAGCTCATTCTTTGCATTGTCCAGCTCTTTTGAAAGACTCTCTAATTTTTTCTCACAATCTTTAAACTGCACTGCCAGTTTCTGACGTTCACCCTCTACCTGTGCACGTCTTGCTTCTTCACTCGCTTTTGCTTCGTTCAAACCTTTTACTTGCGCCTCGAAACTTTCTATCTGCGTTGCCAATTTTTTGTTACGTGCACGCTCTTCGTCAATAACTTTCTCTCGCGCAACGTTCTCCTTTTGGCCAGTATTAATAAACTGCCTTTTTGTTTCCTCTAGCTCTTTAACCTCTTTTGAAAGACTCTCTAATTCTTTCTCACAGTCTTTAAACTGTACTTCCAGCTTCTGAAGCTCACCCTCTGCTTGTGTACGCTTTGTTTCCTCACTTGCTTTAGCTTCGTTCAAGCCCTCTATCTGAATTTCAAATCTCTTTATCCTTGCAGTCAGTTCCGCATTCTCTCTTGCAGATTGCCCCTCTTTTGCATGCACATCTGCAAGATCATTTTTTGCATCCCCCAGCTCTTTTGAAAGTCTCTCTACTTCTTTTTCTCGATTGTTACACTGTACCTCCAGTTTCAGACATTCATCCTCTACCTGTTTACGTCGTGCTTCTTCACTTGCTTTAGCTTCGCTCAAACTTCCAACTTGAACCTTAAAATGCTCAACTTGCTCAACTAGGTTCTCATTACGTGCACGCTCTTCATGTAAAGCACGTTCTTTTTGCATTAAAACATCACCTTCGTAGCTATCACTAGAGTCAGCATATACACTTCTCTCTTCCTTACTTTCACGCTCCAAAAGAGGAAACACGGAAGGACTAAACTGTTCAGCGTAACGTGGCAAAGATCGTATAACCTTTTCATCGGGATCCAAATGTGAATAGAACGATGCATTGACATCGGCCCCATATGATAAAAGGAGCTCGATAATATCAAGCGCCGCATTGCTTTCTCGTGCCACATCTACTGCAGCCGCAAGTGGCGTCCCTTTCCAAGCCCGATACTGAATTTCCGCTTCATAATCATCAATACCAGTTTGCGCAGAAGCTCCTATAAATGTTTTACCTACAAGTTTAACTTCATTTTTTTCGGATGGAATATTAACTGCTACCCCGTTATCTAACAACGTTTTAACAATACCTATATCATTGATTCGCTCAATCTCATTAGCTGCAATACGACTATTATAAATCGCTAACGCCAAAAGATCATAATCTACTTTATAACGTCCGTTTCCAGGTAAGTTTATTTGGTATGAAATTCTTAAGCTAGTATCCAAGGGGGTATCATTAAGCGCTTGTTCTAGTTCCTCTTGGTTATGATTCAAAATTGCTTGTACTACAGGATTATCATCATATTTTTTTTGTATTTCAGGTAAAACATCTCTGGGCGTTATTGTCTCTTCAAGTCCATAAATGCTAGATATCAACAAGCACAACGTAGTTGTCAATACCAATTTGCTTTGCCCTTTTATACGAAATAACTTCATTATTGATTTTCCTTATCCAATGTATTGCAATTTTTACATGCCCAATTGTATATATTTTTTATTATTCTGCAACAGCAATTAAACGAAATCCAGCCGTTTTTTTAACCACACAATCCCCCACCAACCAAACACTAACGTAAACATAGTAAGCATCCCAAAGGAAACCCAGAAAGGTATATACCCTACTGGGCCAAGAACAGAGGTACGCAAACCATCAAAGGCATAGGTCAATGGATTGAGTAATGCGATAAATGCAAGACGAGGAAAAGCATTGTAAAGAACGTACCAAGTAAACTGGGCACCCCCAAACGACCATAACGGATTAACAACACGTCTACGAACAACGGAAAAACGTGTTGGATTTGTTGCCCAGCTGTACACCCATATGGCAAAAAAGCCGCAGAAAAGATTTAAAACAATAAAAAATATCAGAAATTTAGAAAGGCTGAAGCAAGCCAAATTAACACGATTTCGTAAAATTATGCGACCGAGGGGAAACATAAAGATACTAAGAATAGCCGTATTAATAGCAACACTTAACCCCATCTTAACAAAAACAAGCCATGATGGAATAGGCAACGTAAGCAGATATCCTGTATGAAAATTACCATCACGATCAGCTACCAAGTCTTGTGCTTCATACACTGCTTCAAAGAAAGCCATCGACGTAATCGTACCAATCCAAATAATCAGCCCAAAAATATCCGATGTACCAAAGGATGGGAGAATAAAGGCACTGACCAGTATAATATTGGTTGCCCATACAATACTATCAAGTATTTTACCCCATATATGCTTGCGAAGCACATATAAATCTCGCCAGAGCATCCAGCCAAGTATTTGTAGTATCCTTTTGGTAGAACTCAACATTATTCCTCACTAACCAGTTGAAGAAACACATCTTCCAACTTTTCTTCTTTGTACTTTGCCATCAACCTTTCTGGAGTATCAATAAGGCGAACACGTCCACGCTCCATAATACAAACTCTATCAGCAAGTACTTCTGCTTCCTCAAGATAATGCGTGGTCACAATAACAGTCTTTCCTTCATCCTTAAGAGATCGTATTTGCTCCCAAAGCTCCTTTCTTACATGCGGATCAAGACCCGTTGTCGGTTCATCAAGAACAATAAGTTGGGGATCGCCAATAAGCGCTCGTGCTATAAGTACGCGCTGGCGGTATCCACCTGATAAAACTGAAATTGGGGCATCTGCATATGCCCCTAAATTAAACCGGTTAATCAGCTCGCTAATACGTTTTTGAATTAATTGTGATGACATCAGATGATAACGTCCCGCAAAAAGAAGATTTTCTTCAACAGTCAGCAAATCATCCAAGTTGGCCATTTGCGGACAATAGCCTAATTGACCACGATAGGTACAGATGTCCTTATAGATAGATTCTCCCTCCCACATAATGCTACCTGACGTTGGGGGATGTACCGTAGAAATAATAGTTGAAAGTGTTGTCTTACCGGCTCCATTAGGCCCCAATAAGAGAAAAATTTCACCCTTATAAATATCAAATGATACATTCTGAAGGGCATGCGTTGCACGTCCTTCGTGAATATAGGTTTTGGAAAGGTCAGCAATACGTAACAATGATTTCATGACTCCTTCATCCTTGTGTTACTTTGCTACGTTTGTTACTGCGCAACGATGATTGTTGTGCAATTAAAAACATAAGAATACCGCCTGCAACTGAAGCATTATATGATATATCACCCTCTCGTTGTGGAAGCGTTACGTGAATCCCTTCTCGTGCAACAGCAGATGATACGCCTGCACCTTCACTACCCACCGTAAGACATAACGGCAGCCTGTAATCGACATCGGTAGCGTTATAACCATCAAAGGTACCAGCATATAAAGTATACCCTTTTTGCTTAAGCTCAGCCACTGCAGTATTAACTGATGGAACTTGATAAATTTTCATATGCTCCGCAAGTCCTGCAGATGCCTTTATAGCAGTTGCACTTAACGTAGCCGACCCTTTCTTTGGTAGAATAATCCCATCAAAGCCCGTACAGTATGCTGACCGAATTAGTGCACCTACATTGCGAGGATCCTGAATACCATCAAGAAGCAAAACTAAACGGTGGGACATTGACTCAAACATTTTTTTATAAAAAGGAAATGGTGAAACAAATGCAACAAATGATTGGTGTTCTGTACTTTGAGCTATACGCGACAATGTTTGACGATCTACAATCCGCACATCCGTATTTGCGGAAAGCAAGCCTGCTATTTTTTTCCAAGCCTTTGGGTATGGCTTAGTGGTGTAGAGGGTATGTATACGCCTACGCTTAGCCTGCAATACCTCAATAATGGGATGGATGCCATAAATTATTTCTTGAACTTTTTTGTTTTTCATTCAAAATTAAGCACGTTTAATGGATGTAACAGTGTACTCACAATACGATAATTTCACAAATCCATGAAGCAACTTATTCGATCATACGTTGAACGTATTATCCTCATTATTATTTTTGGCACTATCAGTGGCATATTCCTTTATGGAGCCCACGTAATTCGCCAACGCCAACAACCGCAGTATCAGCTTGAACAACAATGGGGACCACACAGCAAATATATACTGAAGTCGCTGTTTTCACCTGATGATCAGATTGAAGACTATCTGATTAATCTTATTGATAGTGAAAAAAAACGCATACGTATCGCTATTTTTTCTTTCACAAGCAGCCGGGTTGCGAATGCCCTTTTAGATGCACGGGATCGTGGCATCGATATAGAAATCGTTGCCGATGGCGATAATAGCAATGGAACGTATAGTAAAATAGCGTTATTGCGCTCGCACCAAATTCCACTCTGGCTTTACCCATCCGATCGTTCAAAAAGTAAGGGATCCGTAGGAATTATGCACAATAAATTCATTATTTTCTCCTCCTCCCTTTTTGATGAACCACTCCTATGGACTGGCTCATACAATTTTACTCGGTCAGCAAATGACCGAAACCAAGAAAATGTACTGATCACCAATAACCCTACAATGATCAAGGCGTACCAACACACCTTCGAACAGTTAAAAAAACGCTCAATTGTCGTAACTATAATGCCTCTCGTCCAATTAACATCAAGAAATGCTTAAGCTTTTGAATACGTGATTACCGCTGTTAACTTCCCCTAGAGCAAGTTCTTTAGGAAAAGTGATTGGGATTCTAAGGAGAAAATTACTTGCAAATCGAAATAAAATGGACTATTATGAACATCATAGATACAACCCGGTAACTATATGAGATTGTCATGAAATTATTGCCAGCAAAATTTATATTAAAAGGCATTTTATTTGCATGTATCACTGGCTTTCTTTTTGCCACGTTTCAAACTTTGCCGAAAAATAGAGAAGAACATTGGAACTGGAAAGAGATTGACCACGAAAATATTACCTTCCCTGACTGGTTTAAATTCGGAGTGGCCACGAGTGAATACCAACTTTCAGGAAATAAAAATAGTACCGACCCAAAAAAAATTATCGACTCAAACTGGGCTATATTCGAACGGACGAAAGATTGGTTTGGAAACCCATACACACCGGCCGCCGGCAAAGGGGTTGATCACTGGTCCCTTTTTAAGCAAGACATACAGTTGGTCAAAAATCTTGGGGTTACCGTTTATCGTCTTTCACTAGATTGGGCACGCATCGAGCCTCAACAAGGTGTCATTAATACGCGCGCACTAAAACATTATCATAATTTATTCGACGAATGTGCCAAGAACGGTATAACGCCCATAGTTACCCTCCATCATTTTGTCGAGCCAGCATGGTTTACCAAAAAAGGTGGGTTTGAAAAGGAAGGAAACATACAGTACTTTGTATCCTTTGCCCTCCAGATGGTAAAAGAATTTAGCTCAAAAGTTTCTACATGGGCCACGATAAACGAACCGGGGGTATACGCAGTCATGGGTTATATCTTTGGCGATTTTCCTCCCGGAAAACGGCTCCGGTTTGCCCAGGCAGGTAGGGTAATAGAAAACCTTCTCAAAGCTCACCTTAACGTGTATAAAGCAATAAAGGACCTTCCCGAAGGAAACAAACTTGAAGTCGGTATTGTACACAATATCGTACAGTTTGATCCATATCATCCCAATAATCCCATAGAACGTTGGTTCACTGGATACCTGAACCACATCTTTTCAGATGCAATACTCACTGCTCTTAAAACCGGTACCTTCTCATTTAGCACACCTTTAACAACAATATATTGGCATAATCCAGCCCTTGTCTCTAGTTACGATTTCTTTGGGCTCAATTACTACTCACATGTTCTGTTTAATATACTCCATCCCTATGAGCCCGTCTTTAGGCCAGAGACTGACGAAGTAAAAACTGATTTACAGTATGGGTTATACGCAGAAGGCCTATATCGGGCTATAAAAGCTGCTTCTTCACTCAATGTTCCTATCTACATTACTGAAAATGGGCTTGCTGATGCTAAGGATATTTTACGGGACCGCTGGTATCGACGATACCTGTATGCTACGCACAAAGCAATACAAGATGGTTATGATGTACGCATGTTTTGCGCCTGGTCTTTGATGGACAATTATGAATGGAATCACGGATATGACAAGCAATTTGGCTTATATCATGTAGACCGCACCACACAAAAACGTACGCTACGTCCCGGTGCAGAGTATTTTAAACAGGTTGCTACCAAACACCATCTCAAACCACCTGCCAAGAAAGAAACATCCCGAGAGCAAAATGTATCTAACACCAGTTTCATTGAAGAGCCCTTCTTTGGTATAAATGAAATGGGTAGCACAGAAATAATTGCTTCATAAAAAGGTAATTGATATCAACCCCAATGCTATTGGAGCTTTTTAACTTTCGTCGGAGCAAGGCGCTCGAGAGCACGCGCAAAATCTGATGGTATTGGCTTTTCAAATGAAAAGTGTTTGCCATTAAAATCAAATGAGAGACCTCCTGCATGGAGAGCCTGGCGCCGAATAAGCTTATCTTTGCGACCATAAACTTCGTCCCCAACAATTGGGTGACCTATTGCTGCGCAATGTACCCGAATCTGATGGGTGCGTCCCGTGAGTGGTTGCGCTTCAAGTAAAGCGTATTTATCAAAATAATCTATCACGGTGTAATGAGTGACTGCATCACGCCCTCGATGTTGATACGGTGCCATTTTGATGGGAATAGTTGCATGACGAGCAATCATATAATCAATCGTACCAGCTGATTCAGGATGCCCGAAAACAAGTGCTTGATACGTTTTTTTGACCTCCCGGTCACGAAACAATCTCGTTAAGGTTTCATATGCTTCGGGCGTACGCGCTACAAGCATCAGGCCAGAGGTATCCTTATCAAGCCGATGCACAATTCCTGGCCGATCGGGAGGACCAACCTGTTTGATCTCAGGATAAAAATACAATAACCAATCAACTAAGGTAACCTCCGAAGCTTTTTCATGAGGTTTATGCACAACGATACCTGCAGGCTTTGAAATTACAAGAAACTGGTCATGCTCAAAGACCGGCTCTATACCAAGTGCTGCTAGTTGCTCGGGCAAGATGGGTGGTCGCTCCTTCTTGGTTGGTATCGTAAACGTCACCACATCCCCCGGCTCGAGAATGGTACTTGCACGCGTAGTCAACCTCTCGTTAACCATCACGGTTTCTCCTTCAATTAGCTCTTTAAAAAAGGTTCTAGACATTTCTGGAAAGGCTGTAGTTAAATACCGATCAAGCCGAATCGCTGCTGTCCCTTTAACCACACTTGTATATATCTTTCCTGCATGCAAGGTCATATTCATTCCTACGTATTCTTATCAGCAATAGCTGGTTTTAGTATACGCAATCCACGTTATAAGGCCAAGAACAGTTTCATCTCAAGACATATCATAGACAATGATATCTCAATTAGGTAGTCTGAAGGGAAATTTAATGATGTTAACTGCATTAAGCCTATTGTAACCAATGAAGCTTAAATTATTTAATCAAATTCAAGACAACATTGATTTCATCATCAGTGAACAGCCCCCTATTGGCACCGTCTTATTTAATGAGCTCATTGCATTACACCCTGCAGATATCGCACAGTTGTTTTCGTATCTTGATGACGAACACATGCTTGCGCTGTTTTCCAAGCTTGATAAGCAACTTCAGGCACGTGTTTTTGAAGAACTTACTAATACACAAAAGTTAACCTGTTTACGTGCAGCAAAAAAAGAAGAGCGATCACACCTGTTAGGATCTCTTCCGATAAACGAACTTACTGACTTGCTTGATGAATTGTCCGATGAAGAACTTAACACATACCTCCAGCTGCTTCATAAGCAACAACGTGAGCGAGTAATTTCGCTCCTGCAGTTTAATCCTGAATCAGCTGGTGGCATCATGGATACAAATGTCATCGCACTTCACGAGGACTTTACGGTTGAGAAAAGTATCAAGATACTCCAGCGACTTCAACCATCACGTGATCTTCATCGCCAAGTGTTTGTGACTGACGAAAATAATATATTGGTAGGCAATATTGGTCTTGAAGACCTCGTACTTCGCGACCCCAAAACAAAAATAAAAGATATCGTACAGCCAAACGTGCTCGTTATTCAGGTCAATGAAGATCAGGAAGAAGCAGCAAAAAAAATGCTTCACTACTCGCTCCTGATTGCCCCGGTTGCTTCACCTGAAGGTATATTTTTGGGGGTTATTTCTAGTGAAGAACTTATTAAAGTCCTCGAAATGGAATCGAGTGAAGACATTTACCGCATGTCTGCAATTGTTCCTATTAAAGGAACCTACTTTGAAACACCTTTTTTAACACTTTTCTATCAACGAAGCTCCATACTCGTCGCTCTACTGCTCCTTCAAACCTTCTCCAGTATTATTATCGAGCGCTATACGGTATTACTCGCCGGCTTTTTAACTGCCTACCTTACTATGCTCATTAGTACGGGAGGAAATGCTAGTAATCAGACATCCGCGCTCGCTATTCAAGGAATGGCAGTCGGCGAAATCAACAAAGCAACCCAGCGCCGCTTTATTATACGTGAAGTACTTATGTCCCTGGTCATCGGTATTGTATTGGGTGCCTTTGCATTCATTCGCATCTACGCCACACATGGTTATACCATTGGAAATCTTGCCGTAAGTCTCTCGCTAACGGCAATTATTGTTGTTTCTATGGCTCTTGGCTCTTGCATGCCCCTCATACTCAAGCGCTTTAATATGGATCCTGCGCACTCAGCCGGCCCATTACTAGCAACCCTGATGGATATCATAGGTATACTTATATATTGCCTAATCAGCCAATTCATCTACACCCAATTTACCATTTAATCACACAAAACTTTTCAATCTTTTTTTTGACAAATAAAATAAAAAGGTTATTCTATTAAATACGGATCTGATCCCAAAAACCCCCTTATTTACGTACATTTATGAAAAAAATAATTTCTCTGCTCACCTTTAGCCTCATCCTATTACCATACGCCTGTAAAGCTGATGAATCTCCGGATAATATTGTGTTTGAATCTCCGGGTACTATTGCGTTGCCAAAGGCACCAGATACACTACAAGACAATAACGATAGCGAAGAGAGTGAGGCTCCTGAACGCCCATCTCTTATAAAAGATCTTAAGCGTAACAATGATCAGCCGTCTGTTATGAAATTTCTTGAACATGGCAGTGAAATATACCATGAATTATCCTTGGACTCCCTTTATCGTTACTATGTACTGGCGCCGGCCTTCCTTTTTCATATTGCCGTTTCCGCACGTATTATAAAGCGCTACGAATCGCTCCTAAATAAATACCCCCATCTTATGGAATATTTACCCGCAATTATGTGCGCAGGGGGAGGTGCCAGTAGTCAAGCCTCAACGCAGATTATTGAGCAAATGGCTTCTGATCTCGTAAAACACAATGATTTTTGGCATGTCATAGAAAAAGAAAGCATTAAAGCATCATTGCTCGGTATTGGATTAGGTGCAACTTTTTTAGTCGTTCCGTTTACCGGTCTCAACATAAGAGAAAAGCTATCCATCAGCCTACCTCTTGCTGCTATTATTACATTTGCCGGTCTACTTGGTGCCTCTATGCCGTTTTCGTTAAACCAGCTTGGCATAAATCCTGCACAAGCCGCAGGCCCTATTCTTACCACCGCAATAGATGTTGCCGGTATATATATTCTTTTTCTTGTCGGACTACGCTTCATGGAATACGGCACCCAAAGACTGCATCACGACTAGGCCTGTTGTCCTCGTGCACAGACCATGATACACTAAGTTTGTCGCGCATTGATTCGTAACAAAGTCAAAGGAGCAGGTTATGAAATTAAACGTTTTCGCGCTATGTCTATGCCTTACCTTTACATTACACACACTGACCGTACCATCTAATGAGGAATCCTTGGATCCTCCTAAACGAGAAGAAATAATAGAAGCAAGCGCCTGGGCAGAATCAGAATTATGGCACGCAGCAACCACTGGCGACTATAATCGTGTCACTTCGCTGTTAAAAAGCGATGTTAATCCAAACCCGTTTCATCCACTCAAACACAGATTTCTCTTACAAGAACTAAAGGAATTAAGAAGAATATGCGTCAATACCCAACAAATTGAACCAGACGTGTTTTTACAAAACCGTGAATATTGTGACGAGTGTGAAGGATATTGCAAAGAAATTGAATGCATAAAAAAAGATATCATTCTTGCAATTGTCCATCAATTACTTATCCGTCAACACAATGGAGACCCAGCAAACTTTGAGGGCTTTATTGACCCCCGAGACATAGTCGCTAATGACTTGCAAGAGGATGATCCTCATAGGACAAAGCTTTCTCCAAAGGACGCTTGCAATAAAGACCACCAGGAACTAACTTTAGAACACAACCTTTTCCCATATTGAGCAATGGCACGTATTTTCCATGTATTTCGTTCTATATTGAAATGGCCAGAGTTTTATTAGTCCCCCCCTGTACTTTCTGACAAAAAATTGAGTAATGGTTTACCTCATAAAATCATTTGATTAGCTAGTTGACAAATAGAGGAAGCATTTTATACTTTAAAGTAATGTTTAAGAGGCTATTTAGGACCTTTACGAGGATGGCTCCTCTTAAAATTGTTACCAAAATCATGTACGAGCCGCTAGCTCAGTTGGTAGAGCAACAGCCTTTTAAGCTGTGGGTCGTTGGTTCGAATCCAACGCGGCTCACCATAAGTCTGCCGACCCTATCGTCTAGCCTGGTCTAGGACATCGCCCTTTCACGGCGAAAACAGGGGTTCAAATCCCCTTAGGGTCGCCAAAAAAATGAACGTACCCATTTAAATCGTCTCTATTTAAAATGGATACGTCCTCAGTATGAACGTTCTTAGATTTTTTTACCCCTATTAAACGTTACCGTTTAAACGGAAACTTCAAACGTGGCTTACACGTCTTAACATCACCTTTGCGAGGGCAATACTGATCTTTAGGACAATCTTCATCGGTCTTACAGATTGTTACCATTCCTTCTTGAGGCTCTAGCCAAACTTGTGCATGTAATGCACCCACCGATGCAAAGAATCCAATGAATATCAACGCTTCTATACTTTTCTTCATTTATCTTCTCCTACTACTACTCTGGAGTATTTTAAACTGCAAAAAGTTTATGCGCAGTAGCCATTGACGCACTTTAACGTACCAGGACAATGTCCATCATGCTTACAAGCAAGTACAAGGGCTTTTTCTTTTTCCTGTTCAGCCATCCATACACTTCCCTGCGCTTGTAATGCATTAAGTGATACCAATGATCCAACAAATCCTATTATCAATATAACGTACTTCATATTTTCTCCTTTTTTATCGATTATCCTCTCTACAATTTAATTTTCTTGAGCATCAATGCTAATAAGTAGAATAGAGAGTCCTCCTCTTTCTCAAGACTTTCAACGTAGCTTAAACAGTGTACCAGCACACTCCACCTCGACACTCACCGGTGCAACAATCCTTTGCTGTTTTACATTTTTGCCCAGCATCAGCACATGTTTCACTCAAGCTCAATGTAAATGTTGTAAGCAATATGCCTACTAAAACAATGCGCTTCATATTTTCTCCTTATATCAACGTTACAATTTTATCATTCACCACATTCACGTTATCGCTTTCAATCAGCAAGATCACGCTGCCCAACATCGCATACTAGGTTTCCGCTCTGACCCGGAACGGTAGTGCATGTGCCTTCTTTACAGCCGCATACCGGCGCTATTCCATTAACAAAGCATGCACAAAGTTGACATTCGTCACCCACCTTCTGGCACGTAGGCAGTTCGTTTGCTGTATTTTCAGTTTTTGCGTATAACATTGAGCCATAAAGAGACACAAGGGCAATAACAATACATTTCTTCATAACAACGCTCACTCTATCTTTATATCAACGATCCTTTATAAACCCAGCAATCTGGGGCAATCGTTTATCGATAAACTGCTTCCAAATATTAGCTGGCTCCCTAACTCCGGGAGTACCCAATAAACCAAACGAGGTAACTTGTTTTTTTGGCACAAGCATTAACTTTTTATATTGCCGGTCAAAACGTACCGCATATGTAATAGTTTCGGGCCATGAAAAATTATAATTAACTGGTATAGGAACCCAATCTGACGTATATGTTGTAGGCTCACACACAAGTTCACCTTTGTGCTTGCCGCGTCCAGTCCCTAATGTGCAAGCATATAGCTCCGCTACTATGCGAATCATTCTTGGTCTTATTGCATTCAGATTTATTGGGATAAAGGTAAGGGTTTTCTTCTCTGGATCTTGAAGTGCTACCATTGTTTGGCCACCATGCATAGAAGAAAGCCCACAAACAATACCTACACTACCAGAACGCCCACCCATTGCAAACTCTATCCTTGTTGTGCCACACGTCGTGCCAAATTCAAGGCCTGTCTCATTATTAAATGTAATACGGCCAATATTGGCACGACAGACACCACCAAAAATAAGAATGAGAGCTATAGCTTTATACCATTTCACTAAAACGATCCTTCTTTTTTACGTTGTTACCAACAGGCAAGAACACCATATTCATCAGTCTGGCATGTACCTGGTTGCGGGGCCATTGGTGTTCCAGGGGTAGCCCACATGCAGTGAGCTCCTTTTGTTGAGCCTTTGCATGCTTCCTCTCGCGCGGCCCGAGGAGACATGCCGTACATATTACTTACGCTTAATACTACAATCAAAAACGCTATCATCTTTTTCATAACTATCTCCCTCTACAAAAACATAGGCTATCTTCACATTTTACTATTCCCTTTTTAATTACATGTCTATGTTTGCCCCAGTCAGCATGCACCTGGTAGGTACAGGACTTTCCCTCTTCACTCTTGGGAAATCTTTCGGACAATATGTTTGGCGCAAAGCAACTCACGCCAGATAACCCCAGAATAACTGTAGCTAATACCTTAGTTTTCTTCATTGCCTTCTCCAAACGGTTTTTTGAAACAACGCATGTTTCCTGATTACCTCGGTATGGCAATCAGGAAACAGCTGTATTTATTTCAATCAATCTAGGCTTTTTACAAAATCCTCATCATTATTAACAATCTTCAGAAAATAAATTAATTTCCTGAAATCATGCACTCACAATCACCATTTTTACAAACGACTTTACCTTTCGCTACCAACGAAGTTAAAGGCGGTGAATAGATGCAAGACTTTCCTTCCATACTTTTCGGATACTTTTTTCTAGCTGGCATCCTGCGAGTTCTCATAGTTGCTGCTACCCCTGGCATAGGTTTGCAAACCAATTTTCCACCTTCACGAACTACTTTTCCTTTTACATAAGCAGCCGATGTTGGATTTGGGTTAGCATTGCACGTTTCTCCTGACTGCTTGCAACTTAAGCTTCCATCACAAACACCTTCAAGAACTATCTGTGCACACATCTCTCCTGGCTTGCAATCCATTCTTAAAGCACATTGCTCACCTGGTTTCTCACATGGTTTTACCGGAACATATTTCCTCACTGAGCCTTCAGCACCAACGCCTAATGCACCACTTGTCGAAATAAGTAAGCCGACCACTGATATAATTCCTATTCTCTTCATTTTGCTTCTCCTTTGTTTTCTCTCATATACATAATTTTTTTCTCATCAATCATAAACGCCCTTTAAGAAGTAGGCTGACAAACAACCGTACCGCCTTTGCCAATTACTCCCTTACGAACTGCTTTACCCTTAACATATACAATACGTGAACCTCGCTCACGAGCATTACACTTTTCTCCTGGTATTTTACAAAGCTTATCTCCATCACAGACCCCATAAAACATCCCAGGGCCTCTTGCCGTCTGAAGGGTTAGCGCACATAGCTCTCCAACTTCTTTGTTTTGACATGCCCATTTTTCCTGGAAGCTCTTTCCTTCTTGTTGAGCTGATTTTGCAGAATGTAAGCCTTGTGGATGAATATCCATTACATTCATCCCAAGTACGCAAAGGCCTACAAAAATCAATAACCCTCTCTTTATCATTTTTATCTCCATTTCTTTCCTAAAACCTTTTTATTCCCTCAATCCTTCTACACTCCCACTGGAATGTCCTCACTAAAGTGAGGAACACAGCGAAACGAGGTATCACACACACCAGGAACATCTACTGGTATTGGCCCCGTAGGTATACTTACTTCACACAGATCACCCGCTCTTTTGCATGACGGATCAAACTGTGCCATTGTCTTCATAGGGCCTTTTGCACTGATAGCTACACTACCAAGTAAAAGACTCGTTACACTAACCAGTTTAATCCATTTACTCATGATGCAATCCATGGCTATATTGCCCAACAAAAGCGCGGTTGAGCTCATTTTTGCTATTTTTCTACTCTATATGAATAAAATTATCAAAATTGCCTATATAAAAGCAATAATTTTATAATAAAAATAGCACTTTATAATGGGAATATTAGATCTTTCGCTTGAAACGTCTTTCGATCTCGTTTAATGGGACATGCCAAGTAGTCGGACGCCCGTGAGGACAGGAAAATCGATTATCGACTGCATTGAGATTCGTTATCAATTCCTGCATTTGAGTTCGTGTGAGAACATCACCAGCCTTGACTGCCGCCTTACAAGCCATTTGAGCACGTAGCGCATGATGCAGTTCCTTCTGCAAAACTGCTTTATCGGCTGATTTAATTGAAGAAAATGATGCAAGCGCTGATTTGACCATGTCAATGACATCTTTGTTTTTGAGCATGACAGGCACGGCTTTGACTGCATATTGCCGCTCTCCCATCTCACTCACTTCAATACCATGCTCACCAAACAAATCCGCATATTCATCAAGCAAGTCAGCTTCTGCCGGTGCCAGCGAAAATAACGGCGGAAAAAGAAAGGGAACCACCGCTACATCAGCAAATCTCTTTGCAAACATTTCATACAAAAATCGCTCATGTGCGGCATGCTGGTCAACCAGTAAAAGGCCATCCTTCTGCTCAACCATGATATACGTACGCGCAAATTGGCCCACAATAGCGTACTGGACATCAGCCTCTCTAACGACTTCGTGCTGAAGTAACGATTCTTGTACTGTTTGACTCTCAGCTAAGGGCGAAGCTGCAACTATCATCGACTCACCTGAACCTACTTGCGATGCGCCACCAACATCTGACTCACTCAAAGTGGTTGCCCCCGACTGCAAAGCAGGATCGCCTGCATGTGATGTATGAGATGATGGAAACCCATCCCCGGAAACATCAGCTTGGGGCATCCTCATACGCTCAAGAGCATTTGTTATTCTTTCAGCATCGGTATTATGATGTGCTTGAACCTCTACATCGCTTGTATCACTGTGGACAAAAGCACGTTTTTCAAACACACCTGAAGAGGTGGTAGGCGCTGTCGGAGAGGTAAACATGCCAGTTGTATTTTCAGCAAGTGCTTTTGATACCATTCGCTCAAGTGCTAACGCGACACGCCGTGGATGAAGAAATTGCACCTCCTCTTTACGTGGATGAATATTAACATCAATTTCTCCAGCATCTGCAGTAATATGAACCACTCCTGCAGGAAAGCGCCCTGAAGGCAATACACCACCATATCCTTTAATAAAGGCTGATATTAACTTGCTATTTTTAACCCATCGATTGTTTACAAACAAAAAAATGTTACTGCGATCGTACCGCTTAAAGTGTGGGTTAGTAATTACCCCACTCAGTGCAAAGCCCGTATGCTTCTCAGGCGCGGCAACACAAAGTGCCTGCGCATACGAATCCCCGAGTACAACACGTAGCCGTTCTTTGATATCATCCGTAGGTACCGCATGAAAGAATAACCTATTGTTATGGTACACTTTAAATGAGTGTGCAAGGTTTGCAAGCGCATATGCCTGTATAAGCTGGCTGATAGCTCGCCACTCAGTTTCATCTTTTTTAAGAAACTTTTTGCGAGCCGGTACGTTATAAAAAAGATCCGTAATAACGATATCAGTACCATCGGTCGCTGCTGTAGGCACTTCAGAAACAATGGTACCCTCTTCAAGTGATATCTTAGTTCCTTCCAAAACATCGCTCGTTTTAGAGATTATTGATACACGGCTGACTGAAGCGATACTCGAGAGCGCTTCGCCACGAAAGCCAAAGGTTTGTATGGTAGAAAGCTCATCGACAGAGTTCATTTTACTGGTAGCATGGTGCACCACACACATCCGTAGATCTTCAGGAGCCATACCGCACCCGTCATCTACTAAGCGTATCAACGCTTTACCACCATGTTCAACATAGAGCGTAATGTTTTTAGCGCCAGCATCGAGCGCATTTTCAACAAGCTCCTTAACCACATTAGCTGGCCGCTCGACCACTTCACCGGCCGCTATTTTGTGAATTTCTTCTGGCGCTAGTTGTTTAATAATGGCCATATTCTGCACCTTGTTTTTGTAGCGCCTCAAATGGAATCGTGACCGTAAACTTCAGCATCTCCTGTTGTTCGTCCTGCTCAATTGAAACGGGATAGCTGTCAGAAAAACGACCACTCATAATGTGACGCTTAACCCCATCTAAAAATACCAGGAGTTCACGCATTTTCAAAGCGGTACCTTCAAGATATATGTCATGACCATATTCATATGAAACATTCTCAAGGCGTATATCGTCGGGCAGCAATGTCCCAATCGTGCTTAAAAAATCACGGAGTTGCGCAGCTGCATTAGCACGTTTTTGTGCAAGAGTATTCTGATCTTGAAGTTGAGAATAGGCATCGTATTGCTGTAGAACGTTCTCATAATTTAGTTTTTGACACTCTAATCGCTTATAAATATACCCTAATCCCAAACGAACTAACAACAACGAGAGCATAACCCCGCACAATATCTTAAGCGAAGTTTGATACCATTCATTGAGCTCAGTTTCAAGAGCGTTATGGTCACGAACTGCATTTTCAGTGTTAAAATGATCTGTGTTACTGCTCATACATGTTGTCACTTAGTTAACAAATCAATGCAAAGTATAACAGACTGATAAAGTAAAAAAAGACTGACACCATATCCTTAACATAACCCAAATTTGGCATAAAAACAGAACCGGAAGAGTTATCCCGGTTGGTTTCGCCCTGCATTGGTATAGGTTGATGCTCTTTTGTTATCTTCGCGGAGGGCGTTCCCCTTCGCGTTTTCACAACGCCTCATTGAGGCGATTGTGAATTGCATAGCGGTATAGAGCGCTCCTGCTCTATACCGCAGGAAAACTATTAAGCAAAGAAAATTGCAAGGCTAAATAATGGTACACATGATCCAATGAATACATTAGGTGCAGGATGAAATCCTGCTCGACTGCAGGGGCGAAACCCTGCAAAATCCTGATACCCATTTCATGCTAAGATATGAAGCTCTAGTAAAATTCCTTAACGACCCCCTAATCCACTTCCTACTACTAATCGTTCATTGCCAGAAAGGTCATACAGAAGCTGAACTGTTTTGAATCCAGTCTTTTCGAATAACGACTTCACGGCAGATCCCTGCTTGTATCCAATCTCACAGTAAAGAGCCGTGCAACCGAATGTACCGCGTAAATATTTAGGTGCCGTGGTTGTTATTGCTTTAATAATGCCAAGGCCATTTTCATGAGCAGTAAGAGCCTGCTTGTCTTCCCAATTGCGTACGCTTTCAGGCAGACGTGAATACTCTTCTGGTGATATATAGGGGGGATTGGTAACAATCAAATCAAATTGTTCACCTTCATGTAGAGAATCAAACAGATTAGAAACAAAAAAGGTTATGTTCGACAGACCATTCTTTTTAGCATTATACTCACCTAATGTAACAGCAGCAGGGTTGCTATCAAGCCCAACAACATTAATATGTTCGCCAAGGGAAGCAAGCGCAAGACCAATACAACCACTTCCAGAGCACATATCTAATATGCGAAATGGCTCCTTTGGTGTTGAATTTACGGCCCATTTTTGTACCTCATCACGAACAAGTGATGTCCACCATTCAGTTTCCGGCCGAGGAATCAATATGGGTGGCCTGACCTCAATAGATACATCTAAAAACGGCACCGTACCCACAATGTACTGTAAGGGCTTATTGTGAAAAACTATCTCATTAACTACACGTTGTAAGCGTGCTTTCTGTTCAAGCTTTAGATGACAGTCTCGTTTTATAACAATCTGTTCTTTCGACAAGCCGGTACTATACTCCAAGATGTGCCATGCAGCGTTATACCGCTGTTGAGCGTCTCTATAGACCGGTGCAAGACGGGTACTGATGTCTGTTATTAACGATTGAACCGAGCGATTCATGGTAAAAAATCCCTACTTATTTTAATTATCAGCCTGCATACTACCTTCAAAGCCTACAAACGAACGGTAGATCTATACTATTTTACTGAAAAATAATCGTGGTTATCCTTTAATCAAAGTACTATCAGTATACATTAATCCCCAATTTTTGTCGCGCCCATATCGTGTGCAAAGGTAGAAAACTACGTTACTAACTCCTGAGGAGCGAAATGTACGTCCTAGGATCAAAATACTACTAACCAGAGAGACGCAATTAAACAAAAAAGATAGCCGGAATAATCCGGCTATCTTTGGTCATTGTTGATTTACAATCGGGGCCGATTTTACAACCGGACCGATTTGAAATCATTCAGTTGGTTCTTGGCCTTACTTACTTGGAGTCAAAATTTTGCTCCCTGGCAAACCAACAGTCACCTCAACCTCATAGGTCTTTACAACGTTGCGTTCTGCCCCTGGGTGGTATGGCCCTACCAATTCAAACTCTAGCGTTTGACTTCCAGTATCAGTCCCTGTCTTAAACGCAAAAACATCAACTACAGGCGCTCCCATAACTCTCGGCTTTGCTTTTGGCACAGGTGCTTGCACTGTCTTTTGCGCAAAAAATGCAACCGCTGGCTTTGGCATCATTACTGGCTTCCCTGTTGGCACAGGCGGGCTTTTATACTGCCACCTAGACCCAGCACCACCAGCTCTGCCAAGCGCAACATAAAATCGCTTATTTCTTTCTATACTACGCGTTTCATTTTTCGCGCAGGCCATTGTTGCAACCCCTGTAAGTACAAGCAATAAAAGTAGTTTCTTCATAATAACTCCTTATTTTCGAAGATTGGTTTCATTAAAATTAGCAAAATTGTTATCAAGTCTATAATAACTATAATATATAGTATTATTATAGAATAAAATCCATATAGAAAACAATAATATAAGTGGATATATAAGGGCTATTCTAAATGGCATCAATAGGTCGACCCCTTGATAATGCCCTTTCTCACGGCCATATTCAACCTGGTATTACGTCATCTAGATATAAACTACTTCCTTTTGTATCGTCCTTCAACTGAAATATAGACCATATAGGGAGGACCAGGCTTGCGAACCATACCTTTGTCAGACGCTCTACGAGTGGATGCTCTACGAGTGGACACTCTATTAAAAGATATATAGGTATTTCCTTCACGCAGAGCCTTAAATGGAAAAATCACAAATTCTGGTTCCCCGGGCATACTAGCACCCGTTTGCTGCTGGGAAAGCTCCTCTATAACCGGTCCTTCATCGCCGCGCGAGCGAACTACTGCTTTCCAAGAACGCCGAGCTTCGTCCCCTGAAACTGGCAACGCCACAGCAAATGTTTGACCAACGCGTACATTATGCATCTGACCTATTCGCTGTGCGTTAGCTACACTTCCAAAGACAATAAAAACTAATAGTAACGCTATTTTTTTCATACAATCTCCTTTTTTAAAAAAAGAGCCACAGGTACATTATCGTTAATGGCTCATTTTAAAAGCATATTAATCCATATAGAAAAAATATACAAAGGAAAACAACGGGTAAAAACGTTTTTAAAATGGGCCCATTTACCCCTTTACTCACCGATATATAATAGTATACTATATTATATAGCTGATTTCATATAGAAATAGTTTCATGAAGCTCATCTATCAAAAATACGATCGTTAATGAAAATCGTTTTCAAAGGTACAGCATATACTGTACATTTATGATACACTTACCATTACTGTTAATGCATCTTACGTAATACAGAGATTATATAAGGAAGTATAGTAATTATGTTTGCACGTATACTCGCACGAATCATGGGAACTGCCAATCAACGAAAGCTTAAAAAGCTGCAGCCCATAGTCCAACAAATTAATGCCTTCGAGCCTGCTATTGCTGCACTGACAGATGAAGAACTCAAAGAAAAGACAAATGAGTTTCGTCAGGCACTGAGCCAAGGCAAGACTCTTGATGATATTTTGCCAGAAGCATTTGCTGTTGTACGCGAAGCGGCCAAACGAACCATTGGCCAACGGCATTACGACGTCCAGCTTGTTGGGGGTATTATCCTTCATCAGGGTAAAATCGCTGAAATGAAAACCGGCGAAGGTAAAACGCTGGCTGCCACACTTCCTCTCTACCTTAATGCCTTGACTGGCAAAGGTGCGCATCTTGTTACGGTTAATGATTATCTTGCTCGGCGTGATGCTGAGTGGATGGGAGAAATCTATGAAGCACTGGGCCTCACGGTTGGGTGCCTTCAGAACAACATGTCCGATGAAGAGCGAAAAGAAGTGTATAAAAATGATATTCTTTATGCAACCAACAACGAACTTGGGTTTGATTACCTACGAGATAACATGAAGTTTCGGCTTGAAGACTATGTACAACGTGATCAACCCTACGCAATTGTTGACGAGGTTGACTCTATCTTAATCGACGAAGCACGAACGCCCCTTATTATATCCGGACCATCGGATGAAAGTAGCCGCCTTTATGCTGATGCTAATGCGGTTGTCAAAAATTTTAAAAAAGACGAAGATTACGAAGTTGATGAAAAAATGCGTTCAGCCATCATGACGGAAACGGGCATCGATAAGGCTGAAAAGGCATTTGGTGTTAGCAACCTCTTTTCACCTGAACATTTAAAGCTTCTACATCACATTAATCAGGCACTCCGTGCGCATGCACTCTTTAAACGCGATGTGGATTATGTCGTCAGAGACGATCAAGTACTCATCGTTGATGAATTTACTGGTCGTATTTTACCGGGAAGGCGATACAGTGATGGTCTTCACCAGGCACTTGAGGCAAAAGAGGGTGTAACTGTTGAGCGTGAAAGTCAAACTCTTGCATCTATCACACTACAAAACTACTTTAGACTGTACGATAAACTTGCTGGTATGACCGGTACTGCAGCAACGGAAGCGGAAGAATTTCATAAGATATATGGTCTTGATGTTATGTCAGTACCAACGAATGTTCCTGTTATTCGCCAAGACAATGACGATTTCATTTTCTTGACAAAACCATCTAAGTATAAGGCTATTGCCAAAGACGTACATGAGCGACACAAAAAGGGCCAGCCCGTTCTTATTGGTACCGTTGCTATTGAAACTTCCGAATTGATTAGTGATGTCCTTAAAGCAAATGGTGTTCCTCACGAAGTACTTAATGCAAAGCAGCATGCACGAGAAGCTGATATTGTTGAGCATGCCGGTGAAGCTGGCCGCGTAACCATTGCAACAAACATGGCTGGTCGTGGTACTGATATTAAGCTGACCCCTGAGTCACGTGACGCAGGTGGTCTCTACATTCTCGGTACCGAGCGCCACGAAAGTCGCCGCATTGATAATCAGCTTCGTGGTCGCTCAGGTCGGCAAGGTGACCCGGGTGAATCACGTTTTTATATCTCTCTGGAAGATGATCTTATCCGTATCTTTGCCGGTGACAACCTTAAAAAGAACATGCATCGCGTAGGCATGACTGAAGATGAAGTGATTGAATCGCGTTTCATATCTAAAATAATTCAAAACGCCCAAGAAAAAGTTGAAAAACAAAACTTTGATTATCGTAAAAACTTGATTGAATATGATGACGTTTTAAACCAACAACGAGAGGTAGTATACACCTACCGACGCAACGCGTTAGAAGGACATGATCATATTCTTAATATTATTCGTGACCAGATTGCAAACGTGGTCGAAACCATTGTTACCAACGCCACACAAGAACGCACACTCACTCCAGAAGCATTTGATGAAATCATACGCGTTCTTAATCGCATAACAGGAATTACTAAAGAAGATCTTGAAAAGCACGGCGTTAAAGCAACCAACGCAGCTCAACTTACTTCGGATCTTATTAATCTTCTTCTTCTGCGCTACGAAACATTAACCCATGGTGACGCAACCACTACTGAAGAACAAAAGCAGCGCATGCAACAGGCACAAAAATGGATTGTACTGGAAGCAATTGACCACGCATGGAAACAACACATGCTCAACCTTGATCACCTCAAGGAAGGTATTAACCTACGAAGCTGGGGACAGAAAAACCCTCTCATTGAGTACAAGCGTGAAGCATTTGCTATGTTTGAAGATATGATGCGTGGTATAGGGTTCGAGATTGTGCATAACCTCTCCCATCTTAACATCAAGCAGTTTGATGAGCATGAAATGGAGCATAAACGTGAACGGGAAATGGAACAAATGGCTATGCAAGGTGCCACTGATACCGTTGATCCCGCTGAACTGAGCCGCGCTAAGAAAAATCGCGTTGGCAGAAATGATCCTTGTACGTGCGGCTCCGGCAAAAAATATAAAAAATGTTGCGGAAAGTAGCCTGGTCAAATTGCATTACTATGCAAACTTAACTAAAAAATCTTCAAGTAGCCAACGAACTAGCAAGTTAAAGCGATATGGGCATCACTCAACTAATCTGATGAAGCTTTTGATTTTGTGTACCAAAAGCGCAAAAAGAGCTCAGCTTACAATGACATTTGGTCATTGAGCTTCAACTGGGTCTCCGAACGCAGAAGAATACAAAAAGAACTTCTTCTAGGAACATACCAACTACAACCCATAGAAACTTTTTGGACACCAAATGGTCGCCTTACTCGCTGGAGTAGTGTAGATGCCGTAGTACTTAAAGCTATCAGTATGAAACTTACGGAAATTATGCTAGACAGTGGTTGACCCCCGGCGCCATCACCTTAAGGGTAGAGGTGGTGTTCCTGGTGCCATTTGTGCAGTTGCGCAAAATACTATGGGCTATCACTTTGTTATTAAATCTGATATTGCTAATTACTATGTCAGTATGCAGCATCATATTGTTTTAAAACATGTGCAGGCGGTGGTATATGACAAAAAGGTGTTACGAATAATTACTCAATACCTAACACGTGTAGAAGTACAAAACGGTCATCATTCCCTAATTCACAAGGGAATACCAAAGGGCTGTCCTCTGTCTCCATTATTGGATGCACTCATGCTTAAGTCACTTAATGACTGTATTCCTAATAATTGTTTCTACGCACGCTACATGGACGATTGGGTAATTCTGGTGAAGACACGTAGACAGGTCCGTCGAATTGATAAGAAAATCCACAGAGTACTCAAAGACTTACAGATGAAACTTGCAATCCACAAAACGTATATTGGGCGCTCTGCACAGGCTTTGATTTTTTGGGATTGCAAATCAAAAGCCAGGGCATTTCTGCCCTGGCTAACAAAACGATTTAAGAATCGTTTGAACGTATGCGCTCCTTTATGAGCACGGTGTTGAATAAATCCGCACTTGCGCATACGGAACCATAACCGGGTTGACCCGCATCTCCCTCGCTCTGTAGATCTCCTCACTTTAAATGCAAATAATGACAGTATCCCATATAAGCTGTTAGACACGCATTATGCTCCTTATCCCATGCACAGAATAACTTATACGCATAGTTATGATCTAATATGTATTTCGTCTCATTATGTTGAAAGTACGCCTCTTCACAATCCGCCTCGTTGTCCACATCGTTACACGAACCCGTCGGCGCCGATATACTACACGGGTAAAACGAGCATGGCTTTGTTGCTTTCCCGCCACCCGTGCTACACGCTTTATTGCCCTGTTCAAACTTACAGGTACTATTGCTACACGCCCAGGTTTCATGACCGGTTTTAATTACCATGTTGGTTTCCAAACACTCATCAACATCTCCATTACTGGCTATTACATCGCATGGGGGGTTCGGGCATATGTTGCCCGTACACCAATAGGCACCCATCAATTCGCCGCATGCCACCGACAACATAATACACCCCATTTGCATTATAACTCTCAATCTCTTATTCATTGTATTCTCCTCTACTTATTTCTTATTAACTATCGACTTTTTCCCATCAACGGTTTTTTATTTTCTTGCTTCGTCCTATATATCCATAACCCACTCATTTCTTATTTTTATCGACTCTCTCACGCTAGCTCACCTTGTTATCTAAGTATTTGCTTTCACCTCTTCACGATGTTCACCACATATTCAACCTCCGAGGTACCTAGCTTGGTTTGCCGTATCCATTTATAGACAAATACTGCACCACAACCGGGTTGACGAGCGGCAGCTTCGTATATCGTAGACCTACTCACCAATGTTTAATTTAAACACCACACAGTCCCGTTTGCTCTACAAACCTTCGCAGCATGATCCCATTTACAAAACGTTTGTAAAAGATACTTACTATCCTTAATATAGCTAGGTAGTACTGACTCCACCACTTCATCACAATCCGACGCATCCTGCACATCTGAACACGAATTCGTCACCTCCTCCCAACAGCGCAAATATGTGCATTTTATTGCTTGGTTATCCAGCTCACCCGCACAAGAGTCGACTATACCATCGACCGTACATGTTTTGTTGCTACACGCCCATATACCATGCCCTAAATGCGTGACCATAGTCTCATTCGTGCACGCGTCCGTGTAATACGCATAACATGGCGGATTCGGGCACAGTGCATTCTCTCCGTATTTGCATGATGTACCCAACAACCTACCGCTTACCAACACCATCATTACTACACCCATTCTCATTATTATTGCTCTCAATCTCTTACTCATTGTATTCTCCTCTACTTATCTCTTCTTAACTATCGACCTCATTCCCATTACCATTTTTTTCATCATCTTTCTTGGTGCTATTTAGTCATAACCCCTTTCTTTCTTAATTCTATCGTCTCTCTAACGTTTGCTATGCTAGTCCAAATACATGTGAGAAGGGACTGGCATAGAAAGAAAAACAGTATCTTTGATCATTGGTTCCCCTGTTATCCAAGTATTTTTTTTCACCTCTTCACGACGTGTACCACGTAATCACCTTGCGACAAACAAAGTTTGGTTTGCTGTATCCATATATCGATGAATACGTGCGCATATGACACCACAACCGGGTTGTCACTCATTGATTCCCAGGCCGTACACTCCCGGGTCCTCATCGTGATAAATTTGCTCACACAAAGAATAGCGTGTATTATTCACACACTTGCTTTGCGTGTCGTCCCAATAACACTGATATTGCCTATAATAGTATATATTATTGTACCTGGACCCGTAATTTGGGATAGGCTCATGCCCCACTGAGTCTACGCATACTTCCTTCCTCTTCCAAAAATCACACCAATACCCCACTCCCTGGATGCACTTTGGTATGTCGCATTCCTCAAACTCCCCCGTATAATCCCAACCACATTGCCCATGTGTATTGTTCCACTGCCCACAAGATTGGTCCTTTCCATTGATCGTCAGAAGTCCATACCCTGACTTACCTTTTACAACCCTAGTCCCATTTGAACATCCTGCATACGTATATCCATTACATGGAGGGTTGGGACACTCGGGCAGGTTTGGTGCACTCTCCACCCCGTAGCTACCACACACCACCATCAACATAACACTCAATCTCTTTTTCATTGTATACTCCTCATTGTTCTAGCACCGAATATATTTCCATCCTTGGCACAATTTATTATTTCCGTTCTTCGAACCATAAACCCATAGGCTTTCCCTTCGCAATTATTAACCCTAACAGGCATAGTGTTTTGTAAGTATTCAATTTAATGAACTTTAGCATGACCCTAGAATATATACTATTATTTTTGTACAAAAACCTGCAATTATATTTTCTTCATCTAAACCTAGCCGTCAGTACCGTGCTTCGTTGGGCTATTTTAAGAGGCATGATATGCGGAGCAAATCTTATATAGAGATCACTCTAATAATGAAAAGGAATAAAACACAACCCGACACACAATTTATTATTAATGTTTCCAGTAATAAAACACCATTGCTATACTTGAGAAATTTATGATGACTCTTGAAGAGTGATGCTTGGGGAGGAGCCACCGAAGACGTTTTAAAACATTATGAGCCGCACGACCTTAAAGATACTAAGACAATCTCCTCACGTAAAGCCCTGGGAGCATATCACAAAAAAACTTGCATATAACTCATCGATATCGATATGCTATATATTATTTCCTTGATACGCAGTGAGGATATTATGCCAATTAAGCCCTTTATTATTCATTCCTTAAGCTTTGCAATTTCGTGTGTATTATTAACCTCATATTTTCTTGAAGGTCGCACCAAAACAACACGGGCACGACCAGCCTCTCTGCTTCCGTCTTTTTTACGACGAACACCAGCACCAGTAAAAACAGCAGATCCCCTTACTCTTGGCCCGAAAGTTAACATCCGGGAAAAGCTGCATGATAAACGTATCTTTGACCAATTCGTTCATAACATCAACATCTTTACCCACCCAAAGGTCAACCAAGCAAGCAAAACACAAGCAGCAACACAAATGATGAAACTAATCAACAAACTTAAAACAGAAGCATTCAAGAGTCGCGCAAAACGTCAATTGAGGAATCATGGTCTTACAAAGCAAACTCTTGAAAAGGAAATCCATTCAGGCACCTCCATTGACGAATTTGCGTCTTTATTATCGAAACATCAAGACAAAAAAGAACGTAATAAGGATGCAAAGCTTTCTGGTACTGCAAAAGAGAAATTGCTAACAATTTATGCAAAGGCTCTTAATCCATTTCATAAAGCACAAGCACAAAAACTTTTGCGTAAGAACAACCTTTCTATGAATGACCTTCGTAAAAGTTAGCTAGGAGCAACGGTATCTTTGTTAATGAGCCTACGTTCAATCGTCTCGGCAGCCGGGACATTTTCTTTTAACCATTGATAGCATATTTCGTCTTGCTCTTCCGGCGTCAAATGCCATGATACAGAAGAATTCCGCAGACGTGTCATCAGATCATATAAGGTAATAGCAACACTTACCGAAATATTGAAACTTTCGGTAAACCCATACATAGGAATCCCTACAAACCCATCAACATATTCCTTGGTAACTTGACTAATACCCTTCACTTCATTACCAAAAATAACGGCCGTCTTGGTATCAATGGGTACCTCATTTAGCCTCATTTCACAATGAGGCGTAGTAGCTAAAAGCCGATAGCCCTGTTTTTTTAGCCCTTGCAAGCATTGTATGACACCTTCACCTTCATGATCGACGTAATAGTGCATATCAATCCACTTAGAACCCCCTTTAGAAACGTGGCGATTGATAAGTTTGTTTTTTGAGGCATACCGATCAACAATGTGCACATCCTGTATACCAAGCCCTTCAATAGAGCGAAGCGCTGCACTCAGATTCTCGGGACGATATATATGCTCAAGCACCGGCACAATATGCCGTGTGCGCTGAGCCACAACATCCTTCATCTTTGCAAAACGGGTATCCGAAATACATTGAGATAAAGATTCTATGATTTCTTTTTTACTAGCTGTCATGACGTTTTTTCCTGTATTCAATTGGGGGTGCCTTTTAAATCGATTAATTGGGTATATATTAATCATAATCGAAAGCTATAGAGATGTAAATGGAAGTTTTCCTTATTCTGCCAAAAAACAATAAATCTTCGTTTAAGCATCTTCAAAAATACTATGGCTTTTACAAAAATGTACTTCCAAAATACAGCCTAATGCCTTTATGCGTTAATCTTAGCAGCTCGAACAAAATCAAGTTGATTTTTATAGGGTGAATGATATAATTTTTCGTATATTTCTGCATAAAAATCATCTTTTGATATTACCAACCAGTCATAATAAGAAAATCAGGTAAACCGTCTGTTTAAAAACTTTGGAGATTTTTCTACATGAGACATTATTTTTTGCTCTTACTGTTTGTGGGGGGAACGTATATTTCCATGGCTATGGAAAAAAATGAAACAGACAAAAAAGGAAAAGGAAGACGAGATCAAGTAAGCCGTTTACATGGTGAAGATGGCGACTTTTCTTCCGGCTCATCATTTACAGAAGATATTATGCATCAACTCGGACGAGATGGAGGCAGTGCAAGAGAACTTCTCACTCTTTCTGGGCCGCCACACAGTAGGCGTAGATCTTTATCAACACATCCTCCTCATAGCCATCTAGCAACAGAACAAGAAGAAAGAAGCTGGGAACAAATGCGACAAGCATTAGAAGATATGCAAGATCAGATAACTGCCTTGGAAGCATGGCGCTCATCTGTTGGTACAACAAGCGAATTCTGTGACCAAATAAATAGGCAAATATCTGAGATCATAGAATCTCAACGGAGCTCAGCCGAGCAACATTCAACGTTAGAAACCTCGCTGCGAAACGTACAAAAACAACTCCAAAGGCACCAGCAATTACTTCATAGCTCATTGTACCCTGATGCGACTGAGGGTGCTAGTGATTGGGACGCCCCCGGTAGTGAAGAAGAAGGAAGTTCTGATGGTGCAAGTGCAAATCAAACCGAAGTAGATAGCTTACTGGGTGGAGTAAGAGACGTTGAGGATGGCTCTCCGAATCCCCGGGGGTGGGCAAGTCGTGCCCAGCTTCAATGCATCCATCATGTGCGACGGCTATGTACCATAAAAAATTGGGCGTTTTTAACAAAGGTACTCATTGCGGGAGTTATTCAGTTTTTACTCGTATTCGTTGCCGGCCCTCTTCCAGGAGGAACTGAGTCCCTTCAAAATCCGCTTGTCCCAATGTCAGAAGCCCCAGCTTTAACCTTCTTTGCTTTGGACCATTTAGCAAAACTAGGAATTGGCATAACGTTTCCAAAGCCAAGTTTTGGACGCCTTGTCATTGGGGCTCTTTTTCTTGGTGGTGTAATTGCTGGGCTCTTTGAATTTGCAAAATTGATACACAAGCTTGATGCAGTTGGCCCTAAAGACGCAAGCTATTGGGACCGTGCACAGTCTGATTCACTCATTTTCGTCATTTTCTATTTAAATGTCACAAGTATCTTAATGGCTTTTCGCCTATTCATGGATTATTTTGCTTATTGGTTACGCATCGGCCCTTGGGAAGAGATGGGCGATGAGAAAGAAAAATAGAAAAGCAGATATCAAAGATTTGCCTGACCAAGTAAAAGAGTGGGAAAAACCATCTGCCGCAAGCCACTTGCCGAGATTACCTTTGCCGGACACTTTAAGTAAATTAAGGCCAAGTAAAAAATAATAAACTCTCCTAAGTTCTTATTTTCAACATTATGCCGTATTATGGGAAAAGATTATCATTTTTAAAGGAATAACCCTTTAAGCTTGTTTCAAATAGAAATAATTATTGATTTATAGCTTGAATTAAGCTACTTTAAATATAGTGAGACTTATATGCTAAAGACTCAAAAAAGGAAATAATCTAATGCTTTACCCTTTAAACCAGACCTTACCATGACCAATTTCCATTCGACAGAAATTGTTCCTGCGCCAAAAACAACAAACGTCCAGGCAATAAACAAGTTAATCAGGATTTTTTTCTCAGGTATCCTATTTTGCAGTTTTTTTTGCAGTTTTGCAGGATATGCTATGGATGCACCCACACAAGAGAAAGATAAACCATCTAAAAACAATGGGCCTTCAACAATTTTCCAAGCAGCCAAGCAAGGCAACGTTGAGGCTTTAAAAAAATTCATAAAAGCGGGAACTAGCCCCGACTCACGTAGAAAAGATATGGCTACGCCACTTCATTTAGCTGCTTTCAATAACCATACTCAAGCCATTCAATTTCTTATTGACCATGGTGCAACCGTTCATAGTTTAGACAACCTTTTGCGTACGCCGTTACATTGGGCAGCAAATGCAGGCCATACCAATGCCATAGAACTTCTTATTTTACACGGAGCTCCTATTAACCGATTGGATAAGCTTGATTTTTCTCCACTTCATCATGCAGCAAATAGAGGACGCATCTCCGCAATTAAGAAACTTATCGAACTAGGCGCCGATGCTAATGCGACAAAACAGAAACCGATAAGAACACCACTTCCACTTCATCATTATGCACTAGTATCTGCACTGGCAGTTGAGGTAGATAAAACACTTCTTAATTATGGGGCTGATATTACTTTGGCTCAGAAAACCTCACCGTTTTTACAAAAAGTCAGAGAATCATTACAAAAGCCAGTTGATCAGATAGATCCCACAATTATAACTAGTGTATTAGCCCAATTTGTTATTCGAGGCAATCTAGAAAAAGTGCAAGAAATTTTACAAAAACGGATCGAAGAAATTGACCCCCACGTGCTCCAAGTTCTCACTTTGTCGACTCTAAGACATTACTTAAGAATACGAGAAAATGCTTATCTCCGTTATTTGTACGGTGGAATGTCTCATTTAAGTGATAGAGAGGTCGAAGTCTCGCATATTTTACGTGCATTAATTGAAGAAATGACACGCTATATAAGCCCAGCGCTGGCTATTGGCCTTCTTCAAAGCCAACGAACCACCAGGAAGCTCAGCTTGTGGCAAGATGAGCTGCAAAAATTATATTCCCTATTATATTCTCGTCTCAGTCTTAGAGATAGAATAATAAGAAACTTTGCAAACCAACCCTTCTCAATACAACAAAGTCAGCAACTCTTGCAACTACCAACTTCTATGATTGAGGAAATTTTCTACATTCGTCAGCCACTCATTAATGAGCAAGTAGAGATGATAAGACAAGCAATAGAAGCCGATAACGCTCCTGTCTTTTCTATGCTTTTTGCTCTTTTTGGCGATAACATGGCGCATCGATTACAAGAACTACTTAAAACTGCTGCCTTACAAGAGATAACAGAAGAAACAAGTGAAGCGCTCAAAAACATCATTACTAAACTGATGGAAGCTGGTGCAGATCCGCAAACGATCATGATAGGAGAATACCAAATTCCCCTTATTACCCTCTTAGAAAGTGAGATTCCTTTACGAAGTGAAGCGGAAAGTCAGCAAGCGTGGCAAGAAGATCTACAAAGACGACGAGAAATAATTTCCATACTTCGCAGGGGAGAAACACAACCTCAGGTACCTTCTCCTGTGTCACCTGAACTCCCGGAGCACCCTATACCAGAATCCGGCCAGCGAACACTTCCACCCAGCTTTACCAGTTAAGCACCTTAAACAAGCAACTGCTTACATGGTTACACAAAGGCCTGCACCCACAAACGCGCTTGAGTTATGGCGGCTTATAAAATCTTCGGCCCCAACGGCAAAATATACATAATCATTAAAGAACAGCCTATTGAGCCAACGTAAATGGGGGCGGTCATCATCAAAACGTTGCCTACCACGAAAATCAAATGCTTCAAAGGTACTCCATAAGGTCATTCGATCATTAAAGAAGGGAATACGTATATCTATTGCTGCACCAACGGCGCTTTCAAAGAGACCAGCCCGAAAACCTACATATTTATAGGTCCGTCCTACTTGAAAGTTCCATAAAAAGTCATCGAACTTGCGAAACTTTTCTCTATGTTTTATGCACTCATCATTATCAACACCCTTACATGCATCTTTTTCAAAGATATCCTTACGACGCACTCTTCCCAGGTTAGTTGTCACAAGGCCACCCAATAAAAAGTAATCATCAAACGGACATAAGAACGCATTAAAATAACCTTTTATGTTTCGCTCATCAATTAGCTCATTCTTTTTGAGCATAAACTCGCCATGAACATCAACGCCTATATGGATATTTTGAAAAAAGGACACGGTATCCTGGACACAGGTAATCGTTTGTTGAATATTCGTGCACCCGTCCTCGCATAAAAGGGTACCGAGAACCCCTTCTCCTTTATTAAGTGCTTCAGTAGCTTGATTGATCTGTTCACCAGTCTTTTCAAATGTTTCAAGTGTTGATTGAAGGCGTGAAGGAATATTATGTTTATTAAGGCCGTCGATCAATACACCAAGGTCCTTTATCAATTTTCCGAGCGACCGCTTATTTTCTTGTGCCGTATCACCAGTTACATCTATAAGATCTGCAAGGTTGAGTACAACCTGGTTCAGTCCTTTGAGAATCTTATCTAATGCATCAATACCTTGCTCAGATCCAAGAAGGTCAGTAACAGTATGGGCAATATTCGAAACATCTTTAGCAATGCTATGAATCTCCTTAAGAACATCTTCAAAGGATGGCGCATGCGATCCAAGCGACTCGAGTTGTTCCCCTGCTGCTAAGATTGGCCTATGATGCTCTCCTGGCTCAATATCTAGAAACCGAGCACCCAGCATTCCATCTTGACGAATAATAGCTTTGGCATTTTCATGAAGTTCATAATTCCGCCCTATCTTAATGGCAACATGAACACGCCAATCGGATGGATCAAGAACGATATCTTCCACCCACCCAACATGAACACCTGAAATTTTTACTTCATCTTTTTTATTAAGGCCTGTTACATCACTAAAAACCACATTAAAGGTTTTATAGTCAGCACCATCAAAACGGAAGATACCGAGGTAAATCGTAAGAAACAAAAACAGAACTATTGCTAAAGTCACAAAGAAACCAATAATGACTTCTACTCGAAGTTTAAACATATTCACTTACAATACATAAAATGTTGCAATACTGTACGGGTTGTCATCTGAGCCAGTGTCATTCGCCGTCTTTTTCGACCGCTTTATTATATGAGCCACAACTCCTTGCTCAAATGCTCCAACCTTTGCATAGGATACCACAGAAAAGACATTTGCCTCAAATTGCGGCGAAAGGAGCGAGCGCACTGCTTGGTCAAGCGCACTATAATCTTTGCCATATAACTCTCCAACTACTGATTTCCAGGCCTCAGGCCAGTTTATATTTTTTTGCTTTGCGATTGCCTCAATCTTTTGTCCTGCTTCCTCCCAGCGCTCTTGTGTTGGATTACTGAGTCCCAACAGTTGCTGAGTGCTTGTAGAAAACAATAAAGGTGTTATAAAAGGATCTTCCGTAAAGACCGTAAACAAATCAGTAAGTGTAATACCTTTTTTTTCTGGATGAGGAAAAAGGAGATCCCTATGAGATGCAAATTCTTTAGAAGTAAACAGCTGGGTAACATCATCAATATCATGTTTAGTCTTTTTATAGTAATCCAAAATGAGCTTTGCAAATTCAACCGGCTCCATTTTCCTTCGTTCAAAAAAACGACGCGTACGTTCCGTGAGTACTTCAGCGGCTTTTTTTCCGTCTATGTTTCGAACATGTATAAACTTTTTTTCTTTAGGGTCATACCATTGAACAATATTAAACTTTCCATGCTCACTGGTTATATAAATATTACATTCAGCATCAATACCATCGACATTCTCAACCAACGTAAATGAATGCCACCGATTAAGAAGCTTCAAAAGCTCTATAAGCGGTGACTCTTTAGCTTTTTGGGTTTGCAAGCCGGGTGTTTTTTCCTGCTTCGCTTCGCTGGTTTTTTTATCAGCTGCATTAAGTTTTGCTATGGCAATTTCAATCCCACCCATGGCAACTAAGCGTGCCTTTTCCTGCGTAGTCCATAGCGTACTCATATATCGATATGCGTTAACTTCGTTAATAACCAATGAAATAAGTAGTACAGACATAGAAATAATTAACGTAGTAAAAACAAGTACAAAACCGTTACGCGCTTGCGTCATCGTCTTCCTCTCGGTCGCATAGCAGAAACAGCTCCTTCAAAAAGCTTTGATCCCTGTGGCGATATCCCCTGCCGGTTCATTCTCTTTGCCATACTACCAAGGGTTGGACCACGTCCAGTCCTCGCTTGCCTTTTTCCTGGCGACTGTTTTACTATCCCCGGAGCCTTTTTAAAGCGCTTTTTAAAGTAGGTGGCCTTAATTGGTACCATAAAGGTAAATGGGACACTTCTCTTTTTCTTTCCATCAACCACTTCTCCTTTTACTTCAACGTACAACGGTAGAAAGCTCCCTCGCTCCTCGGCGATAGTATCATCCCATTCAAAAAGATATTCAAACGTTCGCTCTTTGTTTTCACCTTCGGCAGCCTGTTCTTTCTTTTGGTCATTGCGAGACTCAACAACGCAACGTACGGCTAATTTTTTAATATTATCCAAAATGGTATATCCCCGAATCGCTCCCTCTTTTCGTTTTTTGTTGTACGTTTTTAATCCAAGTTCAGTACCCTCATAACGCACAAGTGACCAGCGATTTTGTCCTTCCTGTGGAACCAATTCATACAATACACGCACGGCACGAGGAGTTACTTCATTAAAAACAATTAATGGGTTTGTCGTGGTAAATGTCATCATAGACAGATTATTTTGTGTTCCTTTTTTTAGCACAAAAATCTCGTCTATGGCATCGGTATCCTTATCCTGTTTTGGCTTTTTTTTATCGGCCGGCTTAGGCTTAGAGTCATTTTTGCGTTGCATTACCTCTTTATAAAATTCCATAGAAACACCTTGTGGTACAAATGCCCCAAGAACATCACGTTCCATGCGATCTTTAAATAGCGCTACTTCACTGTACATATCAACAATCGCATCGATGGTAAAGACAACGCGATTTGTTTGTGCAACCGAACGGTATAAGATAACGGTCATAATCCCGCCAACCGCTATTGCTGCAATTACATCGATTAAACTAATCCCTGATCTCATGATTTCTTCTTCTGAACTTTGTCATTATCTGCATCTTGATTATACCATGTAATGGTTGCAAGGCTATCAAATTGCCCATGCACTGCTCCCTGCCAACGTCCTTCAACCTTTTCTATAACCAGATTGTCAATCTCGTGTAGTGCTGATGCTTCTTTAGGTTTAAAGCGCTCGTAGGAAAGTCTAAGAGGAGGATTCATCAGCGATTTTGTGCGTCGATGCCCGAGAGGTGGTGGCCGTAATGAAGCCTGCCGCAGAAATAGAGACATATTCCACAAGCGATCAAACCTCTGCGATGATTTGAGGGTAGTACGGGTCAACGATAATTGAAGCGCAAGAACGGCACTAAAAACAAACCCTACAATAGCCAAAGCCATCATAACCTCTATCAAGGTAAATCCATTTGCTTTTTTCATAACTATCCTAACCGAAAGCGTGCAGTAAACGGATTGATAACCAATGAAAATGGGTTATCCTTCTCTGTGTCAAGCACGTCCAATTTTACCTGCTGTGCCAGTCCACTTGGTGCCACATAAAACCAGGCACTCGTAAATGCAATATCTGGCCGAGCTAACATATCAATATCCCCAACAAAAAAACGTTGCATCTCTGCAAACAAGGGAAACTCTACTGTTGTTTTGGTATAGGGAACACTTACGGGCTCAAAGCGTAGTGACCCTTGACTATCACGCTTACCGTCGGTGCTCTCAAGAACAATAACGCGCTTTTCAAAATCAAAAAGTATCCGATGTGGTCGTCCTGTCATTATAGCATTAAGCTGTCCCGTACGCGTTAAAGCATTGAGATTACGTAACAATTCTTTACGAACTGCTAACGGTCGACGACGCAAACGTGGAATAATAACCGCAGCTACCAAGGCTATAATTGCCATGACCGCCATTATTTCAATAAAAGTAAACCCCTTACGCGCCGTATTATTCTGTTGCGTCAACGGTATGCGTCCTACTGCGTCGCGTACAACCATTCTTCTTCAGGACTTCCATCCCCGTTTGGCCCCCAAGAGTAGAGCTCGTATGGCGGCTTTGTGCCCTTAGGGTTTAATTCATAAACCAACTCATTATTCCACGCATCCATTGGCTCCTTGTCCAAGTAAGGACCATCCCAACGTCGAGAAATTTTTTCATCAGTTGGCCGCTCGATAAGCTCAGCGAGTACTGTTGGATAACTTCCCGTATCGGTATGAAATGACTGGATATCTCCCTGCACAGTTCGTAGCGTTAGCCGGGTCGTTTTGATGCGACTGCGTCTTAAATACTTAGAAACCTGTTGAAATACCACGCCAGCAACAATACCCATAACGGTAATAGCAAGAACAATTTCAATAAGCGTAAAGCCAGCGGTCGCCGTACGTCTGGTATTCAACCCATCTGTACGAAAAGATGTTTTATTTAAACAAGAACCGAGTACATTACTCATTTTAATTTCCTTTCCTATATTATATTCCTTCAGCAATGAGACCAATCTGCATAATTGGTGTCACAATTGCCATAATTATAAACCCAACCACTACTGCCATGACAATAGTCATGATTGGCCCAAGTCTACTTGAGAGTGTATCAGCAAGGTCAGAAAGCTCAACTTCATAATATTCAGCAACCGTTAGGAGCATGGTGCCAAGCTCACCACTCTGCTCACCCGTATTAATTAAATAAATGGCCGTTGAAGGGAAGATGTTCGTTTTCTTTAAATACTCCGCTATGCGACCATGTTTAATAATACTGTCCTTTGCTTCATCGATTGCTTTTGCAAGCACCTGATTATCAACAATGTCACTTACAATTGTCAGCGCTTCGGCCAAGTTAACGCCCCCTTCAATAAGCATTCCCAGCGTACGACTAAAACGAACGACAGTCCCCATGCGAGAAAAATAACGTACCAACGGAATCCTGAGTTTTAACGAATCAATCATATAGCGGCCTCGCGGTGTTGAACGCCACCACCGATACAGAAAATATATAAGAACGACAATCCCTATTACCAGCCACCAATACGATCGAATCAAGCCTGATAACGTCATCATAATAACGGTTGAGGTAGGAAGCTCCACGTTTTCTGTAGCCAACGTATCAGCAATCGTAGGAACAACAAATGTTAGTAGAAGCATCACAATAGCCCCAATAAATACCAACTGGAAGATAGGGTAACTGAGTGCACTGCGTATACGACGGCGTAACTCTTGTGTACGCTCAAGATAGGTGGTTAAACGCAAAAGAATAATATCAAGCTTTCCTGAGGCTTCACCGGCTTTAACGAGTTGAACATACGTATTGTCAAAGACACGTGGAAAGGCATTAAGGGCATCTGCAAGTGACCGACCCTCTTTAATATCATCCTTTAAAGACACTACAATATTTTTTAGACGTCCGTCAGTTTGCTCAACAAGAAGCTCCAGTGACTGCAGTAACGGTACGCCTGACTTTAAAAGCATCGCAAGTTGTTTAGTAAAAAAGATCTTGTCTTTAACACTGATGCCGCGCCTAAAAAGAGCACGCCAATTCCAACCAGCAAGCGCAGCACTGGCTTCAGCAATCTTAATCGGATACAAGCCTTTTTTCATAAGCATATCTCGAGCAGAAGTAGCTGAGGAGGCATCAAGCTGCCCGCTCATTTTTTTACCTTCTTTCGATAATGCTTGATACATATATAATGGCATTATGCCTCAACGGTTCAATCCAACTTGTCTTCATCCGTACTTTATGATAGCATTTTTTTGGTTTATGTTATAGAAAGTTCGTATGAATAAGTGCGCTGTCATTATTCTCCTTACACTCAATACCTATACGCTTCATGCTCTAGGCCCGACATGCATACAGACGGCAAGACCTCTTAATGCATCTCACTTTCTTCAAAAGGTAACGTTAACCGAAAAGGGTCTTGAACATTTTTATACCTGTTATAACAATCAGTTGTATATCCAGCGCTTCTTGCCTAATTGCTTTTTACATATTGATGACTTACTTTCATACGCAAAAAAGATGGAAGACCCACATGTATATGTACAAAAAGTATTCTCACTTTTTCATGAACGCTTTAAAGGGTGTCCTAGTGATAACCCGTACGCACTTGCTCAACTTCTAACACTCATTCCTGAACGCATCTCATTTTTGTTTAATCCGGATGAACGTACACTCGAAGGTCAAGACCTATACAACCTCATTCGTTTTCACGTAGAGCAAAACATAACGCAACTCAATGTAAGCTTATCCGACTTTACAAATACCCTCACTACCGACCTTTTTGCCCTAGTAAAAACTGACCGTTCACGCCATCTTACTAGTGCCATTATAACGCGCTTTTTAGAAAGTACTCTTGATAAGATCGTTTGGAGTCCTGAAGATAAGTATGATGTATGGAAAAGCTTTAAAACTATAGGAAATCAACTTGAAGTGTTCTTGGGAAAAGCTATCATACAGGACCTTGATACGTTAAACAGCCTTCTGTGGTCATTAGTATATCGATTTTGTTATTTCATTGAGCTGTGGGGATCAGCAATACCAGACAATGCCTATGACAAAATGATCGCTGATGCGCCTACTATTCATTTTCTCCAGATCCTTGAGCAAGAAGAACAAGTTACTCCTAAACTTGAAATCTTAATGCGCGCACTCAAGACGGGAAAAACAAAAGCTGTTGCTTACAAGCGTGGAATATTGAGTTAATGTATACGAAAGTTTCAATAAAAAGAAAAGTCCTTATATCGTACAGCATTTCACTTCTATTACTCTCATCAACCCCGACAATCATTTGCGCTGTAACCGCCTGGAAAGAAATTTCAGAACTTACCATGATACATAAAGAATTTGCGGTAAAAAATCACGTTCCTAAGGATTTGATTACATTTTACCTCGATAAAATGCAATCTTCCACACTTAATTACAACACAGTGAAAGAACTCGTATCAGTCAAAATAATAAACAAAAAAATACACCTTCAGCCTAAATACTTACTATACCATCAACTGGTAACTACCAATGATATTCCCCATTTTAATGACCTGCTTCGCTTACTATGCCTGGTCTTGATAAATAACAGTAAAAATCAAGCCATCACTAGGAATTATGAAAAACAAATGAACAACCTCGCTTCCCTATTTGAGCTGGTCCCGGCATCTCTGGTATCAACGGAAACTCCCTATTTTTATCCTTCTTTATTGTCTCTCATTGTAGTTGGACTTTCTTCAGCACTTTGGGCTAGCCTAGTGGTTCTAATGATTAATGGTAACATTGATAGGGCTGGCATTGGCATATTTGAGATCCTTTATGCCAGTACTACAGCTATATTACTATTTCCGATCGCTTTCCTTACTACCATATCAACAAAAGAATTATGGACGGAATCACTGCGTACAACTCGGTATGAAAAGGAAATACAAACAATCCGTCAACATTTGATACAACAAACCCTTGAACCATTTTTTCACTAATGCAGGGAGGGATGATAATTGAAAGTTAAACTCCTACTACTTCCAAGCTTTTTATTGGGAATAGTCACCCTTTCAACCATGAGCTACTCACTGGATTTTAAAAAAACAGTTGATAGCCTTAAGCACGAATACCACAAATTAAATAAACAAAGTGCCACTGTTGCTCCGCAGGAAATTCTCAATACGTACATATACCAGGCACACTCCATCATTAAATATACATCCATCGACAAATATATTTACACCGATACTGTTGACCAAAATATTACTTTTACGCCTAAACCATTCATGTTTGTTGAACTTATGGAAACTGAAAATGGAGAATATTTTTACGAGCTTCTAAATCTGTTGGCGCTTGCATGTATAAGTCAAACAAAAACAAAGGGAATTTTTTGGGAGAATTCACTTGAGTATAATTCATTAAAGGCACTATTTTATATAGGAGAAAATTCCCTTATTTTAACGGAAAAATCTCCTAAGGATGATTTATCCTCAGCATTTTTGTGCCACGTACTTTCTGAAAGTATGTTAATTATGTTTATCTTCTGCAGTGCGCTTCAATACGTACAGTCATATTTTTATCATCACGGAAGAGCTCACGATATCCTGAGAAAAGTTTCTCTTTTCTCTATCCTTGGCTCAATATTATTAGGATACACAACCCAAACAACTTGGAAAGCCTGGTCCCACTTAGTTAGTTGCCAAGACGCGCTTAAAAAACTTCTCTCAAAATCGATCCAGCTACACCTTTCTAAATTGTTACCACTTTTTGAATACCCCTATTCCTTTGAAGCCAATCCAATTGCCTTAATTTAAAAAACTCTTTTATATCAAGCACTAGTACAAATCGGAGCTTATAATACCAGAGAACATGGAACGGAGGACATTTTTAAAATTGAATCTTAAACACACAATCGTCTTATCTCATAAGCAACCTTTATAACAATATCCTTTCATATTGAGTGATTCAGGTAAGTTTTGACAGTTATGATTAATTCTACTAGAATAATAAATATTATTATTAAAATTGCTGATAAATCCTGGAAAAACTATGATAAAAAAATTGTTAGTCATTTCTTTATTTTGGCTAAGCGGAAGTGCAATCATTCTGGGCATTGATAAACCCCAGATTACCATCTTCGACAGGAATCTCGAAGAAAATAGGGCCATTAAGGACAAACAAGATTATGAAAACAATACTAACCTTATCATTAAGATGGTTAATGAAATTCTTAATTTATATACCTGGCCTCTAGGTAAGCCTACCATTTCGATTATATTCGACAAAGATGCGGGACCTGCAGCGTTATCACAACATGTAGACAACCAATCTGCCTCACTCACCATAAACTATAAAGATTTTCTCCAGCGCAGTATCTCTGTCCAACGCTTTCTCATTGCACATGAGATTGGTCATTACCTTCAATACGAAGAAAACGCACACACACGCATTGACTCGATTTTCTTCAACTCATTTGTACCTGGCCTTGCATTGGAATTTAATGATGTAATACTACATCGTATACGAGGAAGCAGTCAAACTGGTGCGGTGAAACGATTAGTGAGCTTGCTTGGTTATACCTTTCTTGTTTTCCTTTTTGCTCGGTTTAAAACACGTATTGACGAATATGATGCCGATGCGCGCGCTGCAAAAGCACTTGGAACCGCAAAAGGTGGCATCGAATTTTTGAGAAGTGCAAACGAGAATCACTCACTCTATCTTGAAATAACAGAACTATCACTAACACTTAGCAAGATGAGTGATAATCTTTTAACCCCTGCAGGTCTAGTAGATTTTTTTAAAGCCTATTGGAGCGCTCGCATTATCCCCTTTATATACATAAAATTTGATTACTTTTTGGATCATCCTCTTCCGATGCATCGCATAACTGCCTTAGAAAATCTTGAGCATTAAAGAATAGATCAAATATGAAATGGGTGATACTTACTTTTTTGCTAGGAGTTGGTTGCTTCACCGTTAATTGTACTCCTAAACCAGATCAGAGACTCTTTATCGATGAAAACCGTGAAGAAAATTGTGCTATTGCTGGTAAAGAGGACTATCAAAAAAACACTACCCGTATAGTGAAAATGGTTAATGAAGTTCTTGAGTTGTATACCTGGCCTTTAGGCAAGCCTACCATTTCAATTACGTTTAGCAAAAAGACGGACATGGCAATGTCGCGCATAAACATTGAACGCCAATCTATTTTATTACTCATCAATTACAAGATGTTTATTCGGAGTAGTATTGACGCTCAACGATTTACTATTGCACACGAACTTGGCCATTATATCCAACATGAAGAAAATGGATATGATATTGATAGGATCTTTTTACGCTCATTCTTATATGGTTTTATATTTGAATTAGGCGAAAATTACCTGTACTACATGAAGGGATATAAGCACGATTTTGGCGTTGGACGATTCATAATCCTTCTAGCATATACATTACTAGCTCTTACGATTGATCAATTCAAGGAACAAGCTAATGAGTATCAAGCTGACGCACGCGCAGTAAAAGCCCTTGGAAGCATTAAGGGAGCTGTAGAAGTCTTTAAAGATGGAATAAAAACACAATCAGCCTATCGTCAGTTACTGGAAGAGTTATTAGAAGTGGTTAACACAAGTGGCATAACCCTAACATTTTCCCAATGGATGGACTACTGGCATATCCGCATTATGCTCCTTTCACATACTATAGCTGATTATATTTCATCTCATCCTTCTGGATCATCTCGTATAGCTGCCTTAGAAAACCTTGCACTTCATTCGCGTTAATATACCTATAATATAGTTTTTATTTGCATAAATATTCAGTATATTGTATTTCTAATTTTATTTATTGAAAATAAGTCCTCCTGTATGGCATACTAACTGCATTAAGGGGGTTTTTTATATGAAACAGGTACGTATACCTATTGTTGCGCGTATAGGGACGCTCATCGCCCTTTTGATTCATTGCTCACTACAGAGTAATAATCAACTTCATTTACCTAAAGATCTAAACAATGTACTTCCGGTGGCCATTATCGGTTCAGGGCCAGCTGGACTTTCAGCTGCCTTATACACTGCACGTGCCAAAATTCCTACCTATGTCTTTACGGGCCCAGCCCCCCGAGGAACATTAAACCAGGTTCAATCAATCGAAAATTGGCCAGGAAAGAGAAAAATGAGTGGAAGTACTGCCATGGAAGAGCTCGAAGCGCAAATTCGCAAATTTCAGACGCATATGCTTTATAAAACTATAAAAAAAGTTAACTTTAAAAAGTGGCCTTTTGAGCTTGAAGCAAACGATGGTACAACATTTAATGCTCTTGCCGTTATTATTGCCACCGGCGGCGCAACAAAAAAACTCCCTATCCCAGGTGCTGATAAATACTGGGGTAAAGGAGTTGGCTCATGTACTATTTGCGATGCACCATTTAATAAAGGACAAAATGTTATCGTTGTAGGTGGAGGCGACACAGCTGCCCAGCGAGCATTACAAATTGCTGCATATGCCAAAAATGTTACTATGATCGTAAAAAATGACAAACTCACTGCCTGTCCTACCTATCAAGAATATCTTAGTAAAGCGCCTAATATTTCAATTAAGCCTTCGACAGCTATAGAAAAAATAGATGGCAATAACAAAACGGTAACAGGCGCTACGATTAAAGATCTCAAAACAAATCAAACGACTAATCTCCCGGTAAAGGCAGTCTACTTCTCTGCAGGCTATAAACCGGTTTCTGACTTGTTTGCTTCTTATATAGATACCAACAAAAAAGGCTATATTATTGTTGAAGGACGTACGCAAAAAACGTCTATTCCGGGAGTGTTTGCAGCCGGTAATGTTGTCGATCCACTCTATCGTAAAACGGCTGTGGCAATTGGGCAGGGAGTTTGTGCGGGTATGGACGCTATTTCGTTTCTTGAGTCTCTTGGCTTTACGTCACAACAGTTGGCAAAACTTTCTTCTCAGTTTTATACTCCAACAGACAATGCCTATGGTTCACTCCCAACCATTACCACCAATAGTCAACTAGAGCAAGTTATTCTGACCGCAGAGGTACCGGTCGTAATAGTATTTTTCTCTCCACAATGTCCTTACTGCGTTCACTTGATGCCTACAACAGAAAGTCTCGCTCATACATTAAAAACAAAAGCACGCTTTTACAAGATTGATGCTGGAAACCAACCGGAACTTATTGAAAAGTACGGCATTGATGCTATTCCTTCAATCATTATTTTTAATAATGGTGTTGAAGCAAAACGTATACTTAACATTCAAGATAAAGCGGATCTAACAAAACGACTTACGGAGGGAGTAGCATTTAATAATACTGCTCATCAACCTACCCCAAAAGACGCGCACCAAAGTCACCCCACGCCATCAAAGAGCCGGAGCCAAAGTCCCGAACCACCGACCCAATAATACCTGCTTCAGGAAATACAATTAGTTCCTTTATACCGTTAACAAGCCCACGATTACCCGGTTGAATACCTCTGGTTGCAGCAGCAACCGCTAAAACAGGATTTCCAAATGGCGTACCGGTCAAAAACAGCGCTGCCCCATCAAAAAGGAGATAGGCACGATATTGCCCCAAGCTTGCTAGATATACCCGCAACGTAAGATTGGTAAAGAAGTCAGGAAATAATACCAAGGTTCGATTAGACGCATCGGTACCATTAATAACAAACCGGTAAATACGGGCTTGGTTATTTGATGGTGATACATTAATGATATAAATGTTTCCTTCATCCACTAAGCTCGTCTCACCCGGGAAGGTCCCTATTGAAATAATGCGGCTGGTTCCACCTACAGAGTATGGTAACTCAACTTCTTGCCACTCGGCATCCTCTTGACTTGTTACCGTCCTAATATCCTTTCCCGAACCAATACGTAATAATTGACCGCTCGCTGCCAGTAATGCAAAATCTTTAGAAATCATTACATCAGTTAAAAATGTGTTTAATGCACTCTCCACGCCACTCGCTGCAAGTTCAGTACCGTTATCACTTGGAGTATTTTTAATAACCGATGCACTTAGGGTAATTCGATCCAAGCTGGATGGCGTAATAACAAAGAGCTTATCCTCCTCACTAACCAGCTTAAAAATGGTAGTCCGTGTCCCGAGAGGTTTAAAGCTCATCGAATCGCTAAGGCCGCTAAATCCATTTTCTAGTCCAACAGGTCCTGCTACGGGCCAGCCGTTACCATCATCATCAGCAAGTACTGCCATACCGCCACTTCCAGCAACAACAAGCCAACCGTATGTACCGTCAGTTACCACAGTCGATGCCACAATCGGTCCAATATCTTCTAATACACCCCCCGATATCGATAAAACTTGCACTCCTGCCGCAAAGCTCGTAAGTGTTCCATCAGTGGAAGTATAGGTTGAGGAAAAATCAGTCGTAGGACCAAAGTCACCATCGCGATCATTACCCGTCTCAACTAACACTACCTGGTTATTACCCGTTGCAACACTAAGCGACAATTTTTTTGTCGCCTGTTGCGAAAATCCTTGATTATCTTCCGGATACGACTTAAGATCCTGGATACCCGAAGCTACATCACTAAAAAGATTCGTAAGGGTCATTGATAGAACAGTATTGTTTTCATCATCTACGGTATCCCAACAGGTGCGAAAAACCGTTTTAGAAGGATCGGTGCCGTCTAAGGGCATGAACCAAAAATTAACCCGAAAACGATCATACGCAAACCCCTGAGTGTCTTGTGCAGCATCGGGTCCCCCGACACGCTGCCATGCGGTCCATGCTCGAATACGACCAAGATCATCAAAGAGTGCTTGGGAATAAAAGAGTCCTCCATCAACCCCCATTGCATCTTTAACAGAAATAAATACTGCATCAGTAGCAACGACAATATCCGTAACAACTCCCGGTGCATCACCACCACCAACTAACGCCGCAGCATCTGTTGGGCTTGGCATGTCAGCTTCGGTTACCGCCGGTTCGCCAAATAAATTTGGATTCCCCCCCGGAGTATAAATAGGGGTTTGATCTTTTTTTGCAATCACCCCCAGTTGGTTTTCTTCTTTTTTATTTACTATAGGTAATGCAAAGACGCTCTTTGATACCGCTACTGGGCTTCCCACTCCACCAACAACAATAATATACGGAAGAGCAGTACTCGTCATAGTAGCACGAACAGCAAAGAGTGAAACATCGGTTCCCGAGACGTTTGACCCCACAATATTATCAGCGCCAAATGCACTATCGGGTGCAATAGCTTTAAAGGTAACCTTTCGGGCATGAGTTCGCCCAAGAGCAATCCCCCGCGCCCCGCCAACACCAGCAGTGACTTGAAGTGGAACGTAAAGGGTTTTTAATGTTTCTATAAACAAAGGCTTAATTGGGTCGTCTTTAATACTAGTAAGCGGATTTGAAAGGCCAAGTGCATCACTGGTACGATCAAGCGGCGCCGCTTTATTACCATTAAATGTACCCGTTACCGCATCAAAAAAGGTAATCTCCTCGTCTAACTCTTCTTTCAGTTTTTTCTTCTCTTCCTTTTCTTTTGTGCCTTTTTTATCTTTAGCCTCTGTCTTTTTGTCTGTACTTTCCTCTTCTGCATTTTCTCCGGTATGAAAAAATTGGCCTACCGCAACACCAGATCCATCATCACCAAATACACCTCCTTTTGGTTGTACTACGGCATAAAACTTTCGTTTCTTGCCGAGAATCGCTCCACCTACTATCCCAAGGATCCCTTGAGTGGGATCACCATTTGCATCGTTAGCAATGGGACTTTCGATTATGCGTGTTCCGTTATCCTCAGCTTCTTCGATTTTTTTAGAGGTATCCTTTTTCTTCTTCGAAGCCTCTTTGGATACATCACTTTCCTCTTGAGGAATCTCCTCTTGGGATGCAGGTCGAAGACGACTAAAGTAAAAAACCTTATCAGCATCATTCTTTTTAACCACAAGAGGGAGAATACCCATAAGGTCCAAATGATCTATTGCTGCACCCGTTAGGGGATTTGGTTGATTTGGAATATTATTTAGCGTAACAATAGGAACCGCAAGAGCAAAAAAATGATCGTTATCAGGGCCTGCTAATGAAACAGCAAATTCATTATCAGCCTTTTCCTCTGCAGCAGTTGCAAAGAAAACCCCATTAGTTTGCGCTAAAATGTGGGGACCTAATTTAAACGAAAAACTTTCGGTAGTGCTGTCAATGTCACCCTTGATTAAAAGGGCCGGGAAAGCATTATGAACACCTGTCAGTGCTACAATAAAAAAAACTATTTTTTTGAAAGACATACCTACACCTTTGGTACAATAGATGATAGCGGGATATTTTAATGAATACATGGTATAGAATAGCATAAAAAGGGCTGTTGCTATACTAAAAGAGAGAAAATAATACCATTATGGTAATTGGTATTGTATAAAATGTAATGAAAGACACCATAAGCAATTATCAATACTCGTTAACGTTTTCCACTTCCTTTCTTTCCCTTTGACCTTGTATAGGAAACTGAGTGAGTTTATAAATGACTCCCATGTCATGCAAGCCTCCTTGATAAGTAACACCATAATAAACCCCATGTTCCTCAACCGGAGCTGACTCAGGATGACAGCCATTCGTCCCGTTAAAAACAATAAATTTCAGGGAAGAAAAAAAGCTTGCATATAAGCCTCCGCACCCATATCGTGCACCTTGATTTCTCAAAGCAACAAAAAAACCTCCTCCAGCAACCTCTTTCAGGCCAAAAGCACTCACGGCACCACCGCCCTGATTTTGAATAAAACTTTGTAATATTTTATACGTTGTGCCTTCCTTATCTATGGTAAATACAACTCCCTCACAACTCAGTCCTGGCGTGTGTTTACATGTAGCGGTCACCCCATCCAATTGACCAAACTCTCCAGAAATTAACTTAGTAGGAACACATCCCTGATCGCTGAATTGCTCAGCAAAAATATGTATATTATTAACTACGCCATCAGACGTAGATTGAAATACCGTTCCACACCCATCAAAGCTGGGCAAGGTTTTTTTTCCGCCATATTCCGTTACGCCATACAAAAAATCATCAACGGCAACAATACTGACAGGATTAGTCCCATTTGTCTTCTTTTGGGTGGAAACTGGTGGAAAATCATATATTTTTGAAAAATTACCTGTAGGGGTCAACTTAAAAATAGTTCCTGTCCCATGCTTACCTCCAAACGTTGCCGTCCCATAAAAATTTCCATCACTTGCTTTCGTAAGTGCACTTGGATTTTTCCCTTCTTCTAGGCTAAAATCATGAATAATAGTTACTAGTCCGGATTTTTCATTAACCTTATAAACGGTACCCTGATCATTAGCACCTCCATTTAGCGTTGTCCCATAAAAATCAGTCCCAACCGCAAGCAACTCACTGTATGGATTTGACGCTATAGAAAAATTCCCTAAGTGAATAAATTGTTCGTCAACAAGCTTAAAGAATGTTCCATTACCAGAGTTCCCGCCCCCAGCAGTAGTACCATACCATGCACCATCACTTCCACGTACCAAGCTTGCAACTGGATTTGCACCATCAGAAGTGCCGGCAAAATCATGTAATACTTCAATCTCTATACCAGAACAGCTCATACCTATCAGTCCACTGCAGATAGATATTAAAAATGCCACCTTCTTCATCAAAATCCTTTCGATTAATTATTCGGAATAGCAGCGGTCTTAATCGCTCCACCTTCAACGTAATTTCCTGCATAACCTTGCGTCAACGATGATGCATTACCAAAACAAATAACATCCACTATTTACCTCCATCTTTTATTAGGAATTACTAACAGCTAAACCTTATACGCATTTTTTTCAAAAGTAAATCTTCTCTTAAATGTACTCTTAGTATGTTCGGCTTCTATCTTCAACTGCAGCTTTCAATTTTTCTCAAGTGTGCTAGAGTTACAAGGTCAGGTACACTCTCTTACTATACGCAAGCAACCTATGACAACAACGATAATCTCTGCTACTACTATTGGTATCGATGCCTATCTGGTTGATGTTGAAGTTGATCTTTCACTTGGAATGCTTCAGTTTCTTATTGTTGGACTTCCTGACACGGCAATTAAAGAAAGTAAACAACGCATAATAAGTGCACTTAAAAATTGTGGCGCGAAACTACCAAATCGTAAAATTACCGTTAATTTAGCTCCGGCTGCTTTAAAAAAAGAAGGAACACTCTTTGACCTTCCTATAGCACTCGGCATTCTCTACGCAAGTCGTACCGTCACCCTCTCACCAGAATTTATCAAGGAGACTGCCTTTGTTGGAGAACTCTCCCTTGATGGTCGCATTAAGCCGGTGCGTGGTATCCTCTCTATTGCATGTGATGCAGCAAAAAAAGGCGTTAAACGCCTTATTATTCCACAAGAGAATGCACAAGAAGCAAGCCTCGGACAAGACGTAGAGATTATTGGGGTCAGTCATCTTACCCAACTCGTGCGCTACCTACAAAAGGAAATAACGCTTACACCACATAAACCTTTAATACCACACACCTCAAAGCCAATTACCCCAGCAAGCCTTGATTTCAGTCAAGTCAAAGGACAAAAGCACGCAAAGCGTGCGTTACAAATTGCCGCAGCTGGCAGGCACAATGTTATTTTTGTTGGGTCACCGGGTACCGGTAAAAGCATGCTTGCTGAACGGCTCCCCACCATTATGCCAACCATGTCTATTGATGAAGTAATAGAAACCACTAAACTCTATTCAGTTGCTGGCAAGCTGAATGGCCAGGATGTCACGTATAACCGTCCCTTTAGAAACCCTCACCACACCATAAGCCAAGCAGGCCTTGTTGGTGGCGGCTCGCACCCGCAGCCGGGTGAAATAAGTTTAGCTCATAACGGAATTCTTTTTCTTGATGAGTTGACTGAATTTAAGCGAAGTATTCTCGAAGCACTCCGACAACCAATGGAAGCAAAATCCGTCTCTATAGCACGGGTTAACCAAACAGTTACTTTTCCCGCATCATTTATTCTTGTCGGCGCCCTTAACCCATGTCCATGCGGTTATTTTGGGGACAATAACAAAACCTGCATCTGCTCTCCACGGACTGTAGCACAATATTTTAACAAGCTTTCCGGTCCACTTTTAGACCGGATGGACATTCAAACCACTATCCTTTCCATGGATTACGATACTATTACTACTCCAACAAAGCCAATATCATCAAAAAAGCTCGCTCAAAAAATTACCATAGCAACTGAACGCCAACAACAACGCAAGGCAATAAATAGTAAACTCACCCCTGACCAGATTGAGCGTTACTGCACGTTAACATCAGCAGCAGAGACAACAATAAAAAAAGCGTTTAATCGTCTTAGCCTCAGCGTTCGAGGGTATCACAAAACACTCAAAGTGGCACGTACGATTGCTGATCTTGAGAATTGTGACCTCATCGATCAAGCACATATTCAAGAAGCCCTCTCATATCGTTCTATTGACCAATTTAAAGAAAAGATGATGTCATGAATCAACGTACCCACACTATTGGTATCGATGCAACTGATACAAAACGATTTATACATTGGAAAACGTATTCGCAAAAGACCCTTAAACGATTCTTCTCGCAAGCTGAAATTGACTATTGTCTTTCTATTCCAGCAAAATCTGCTGAGCGCTTTGCCGCGCGGTTTGCGGCACGTGAAGCATTTTACAAAGCACTTACTCAACGCGAACTGCAACAAAAAATGCTCCCTTTACTCACGATTGCTAAATACATATGCATTATACGCGATAATAGCCGCGGTCCCTTTATGCAAGTCAATTGGAACGACCTAAAAATAGAGCCTTCTCATGTCTCACTCTCTATAACGCATACTGATACTATCGCCATTGCTTGCGTCTTATTAACCGCAGAAAATACCATTTGAGCACTAAGTGAGAAAAAAAATATAACATTTTAATAGCTTAATCAGGGATTAATTATTGAATTTAGGCATTAAATAACGATTTTCAAGCCCTTGACACTATAGACTCTCATTGACAAATAAAAAAATTGATCCTACAATAGTAGGTACATAGGTATCCATTCAGAAAATATACAGACGTTATCGCGGGGTAGAGCAGCCTGGTAGCTCGTTGGGCTCATAACCCAAAGGTCGCTGGTTCGAATCCAGCCCCCGCCACCAAAAAATCCCCTCTAATCCTTCCAACGCCACCATTTAAGCAGTTCTGGGTCATGCTCAGTATGCGAGGCATAATACACTGCACAGCGAAATACGTATAAAACACACCTATCAATATGACATCCACGTAAGGCACACAAGCGCCTATAGAGCTCCTCTGAATCCGCTTCGGCCAACTGGCCAAGGCTTGATAGTCCTAAATCCTCTAAATCACGCGCTATTGAGGGACCTACACCCGGAATCTCTTGAAATAGACTATCTTTTTGAGTTTTTCTCATACTTAACCTATACATTATGAAATAATTTTATTGAAAAATATTGCTATTTTTTACTAATATAGTAGTAGTGGATAAAAGGCACAGTCATATTATATCACACAAAAAGGAACCCTATGAGTAAGCAAATCCGTATAATAGTCATGATTTTTATCGCCATGAGCTTTTACTCTATAAAGGGACAAAATCATGCTGGACTTTTTATTATTAATGAAACAAATCGGGTAGTGCGCGTACATATTACAACCGCAAATAATGAATTTAGGCATAATTTGAGACCTCAAGAACAATATCTTGTTAGTGAACAACCACTTAATCTTAAAGTATACACTCCAAATGGTGCGAGCTCACATTTTTATAATATCGGCATGAATACGAGTGTCTTTGACCGGCTACGTATCCGTATTCAGCGACGAAATCCTACATGTGCCATTATTGGCTATACTGGCAGAACACGCCAACGCAACCCAGTCAATGTACCACCAGTTGCTTTTGAGCCTAATGCCTGTTACATCCGCGCCTGGAACCCAACAACAGGAACCATTTATACACAGCAACCAATTACAGAACCGCCAACACCACGCTCAATACAACCAGGCGTTATTACTCAATAAGGAGCAAGCTTTATGTATCGCCCACAAAACAAATTATACCCTATAGTAGCCTTTATCATTCTGCTATTTATATCAACGTGCTGTTTTGCTGCCAATATCATTTGGGATCTTGGCGGTACTCTGATTCGGCCAAGCACCATGCGAACTGCCCAATCCATCGGCTTGGTCAACTCAGTTATGTTCTTCTTTGATCACGGTTCAGATGCATCAAACGTCCTTCGTAAAAATATGTTTAAGGTGCTCAGCTATGGTGATCCCACCCCAGTCACACGCTATACACCAAAAGATCCAACCGGTATTCCAATGCCTGTTCCCATGCAACAATGGTTCAAAGGTAAGCTATCGAGCCAGGACCTACTGAATCTTGCACTTGAGCGCTCTGCTTCCTATCCCAACTACCCTGATGAACATGTACGTCTCATGGTAGAGAGTACTTTTAAATGGATGTTCGATCCTGAAGAGTTTTCTCGTAGCTTTAAGCCTATAAGCTCTATGGTCAAAACATTAGAATACGTTGCCCGTGAGCGGGATGAAGAGGGCAATCCTAAACACAAGCTCTTTATCTTATCCAATTTTGACCCTGAAACGTACAAATTGATCTACAATCGACACAAAAATGGCAAAATCTTTAATAAGTTTGCACCAGAAAATATTTTTATATCAGGCATGTACGGCACTATGAAACCGGATCCTGCATTTTATCGCAAGCTGATTGATGGGGCTAACATTGATCCTAAAAACAGTATTTTTATCGACGACCAAAAAGAAAATATAGAAACCGCCAAACAACTCGGGATAGATGGTATCTGGGTTCAAGATAAAGAGTATCGTCGCGTCAGAGAAGAGCTCAAAAACAGAGGTATACTATCTGGCAAAAAGCGTCACCGCCATAAACATAAACGGAAAAAACACAAAAGACATCATCGCCATAAAAGCGTACAAACAATTCAAGAGCCTACTATTTACATCTGATTCTATAAAGATGATAAGGTACGCGTAAAAAGCGTTTCATACGTAGGACCAGTTCTGGTCAATTGTGAACGCTTTAGCACCAGTGCATCAACCATAAAGGAGTGAGGTTGTACCGTATACTGCTCTACGTAATCGAGAAGACCTTGTTTATTATATACCTTCTTAATCCGCGCTAAGGTGCCATGAGGCCGGAATGGTTTTTCATTGCCTTTTCTAAACACGTGCGCAGTTTTAGTTAAATGATCACTTACCAGATTAACCCAGACAACCCTTGGTTTTGAAACATCATCAACATCTAAAGATCCTAAGGTAACTTCAAAAGGTAATACCGTTAATGCCTCTAACTGCTGAATAAACTTTTCAACATCGTTTTGACTGCAACCAGAAAAAAACGCGAGCGTACTGTGAAGCTGCTCTGGCTTTACGTACCGTCCATCAAAGAAATGATGCGTACGCAAATCGCATTGTATTGATCCGAGATAATCAATAATGGCCGAAGGAAATTCGAGTGCAATAAATAATCTCATTACACCTACTCACATCTATGTTTTAAGGCCTGACAATAACACTAAAAAGCAACGCGATCAAAACGCGATCTCTTTTTAAAAGGTGTTTTGGCATCAGTCCTGTTCAAGGTTATCTTCAACACTCTCTTTATCTTCAGTCTCTTGATCCGAAGGTTCCTCATGAATAGATATCCACTCATCAAGAACCCCATTAACTAACCTATACGAATCAGACTCGCCAAAACATTTAGCAAGCTCTACTGCTTCGTTAATAATAATGGAAGGAGCAAGATCGGTATATTTTAATTCCCATAAAGCTATGCGTAATATAAGCCGTGTTATTACACTGAGCCGCTCAAGACGCCAATTGGCAAGGAGTGGTTCTAGCTCATTATCTAACCATTCACGTTCATCGATAATTGCCTGTGTTTTTTTAACCAGTTCATTGGATGGATCTACTGATAGATCAAAACCACGTGAAACGTTATCGATAATAGACTCAAGACTGGTTTCATATACAAATGATTCCATGGCATAAAGAAAGTGAAAAATAAGCGCTCGCATATTTCGCGGTGTCAGCATGTGCTCCGCTTCTTGCGTGCATTCTTCTACTTTTTTTTCTTTTTGTGCGTCATCGGATTTTGACATGGACCACCCAGAAGATACGTATAAACTATTTTTTCAAAATCCGCTCTATATAAGAGCGGTCTCGTGTATCAATTTTTACCGTATCTCCCTCATTGACAAAAAGGGGAACCTGTAACTTAAGTCCGGTTTCAAGGGTCGCTGGCTTTGTTACAGACCCTTGTGCCGTATCACCGCGAACTCCTGGCACCGTGTCAGTCACTACTAACTCCATAAAAAGAGGCGGCGTAATTTCTATTGGCTTATTGTCAAAATAGAGAATGGTATATTGTTCTTGCTCCTTTAAAAGAGACTGGACATCTTCAATCTGTTTTGTATGAAACGTAACCGTATCAAAGCTATCCTGGTCCATAAAATGGTACATCCCATCATCAACATACAAGTATTGCAGAGTGCGGTAGGCCAAATCGGGAGTTTCGAGCTTTTCACCAGATCTAAATGTCTCTTCGCGCACTAATCCAGAAATAAGATTTTTCATTTTAGTGCGCACAAACGCCCCACCTTTTCCCGGTTTTACGTGCTGGAAGTCTTGCACCACATAAGGCTCACCACGAAAAAGAACTTTACTCCCTTTTTTAAAATCACCTGCCGCAATCACGTATGCTCCTTATAAAGCAATGATCAATACAATTTTACTCTTAAGTAAGTATAAAGTGTTAGCTATCGAAATGCAAACTATATGCTTGTTTTGGCAAATTATTATATCCATGGTATGGTATTAGAAAGGATTAAAATTATGAATAATACTATCAAGACAACTGATTCAACCATCACTAAGCTCATACAGAAAGAGCATAAGCGGCAAGAAGAGAACATCAATCTTATTGCTTCTGAAAATTACGCTGATCCTGCGGTACTCGCTGTTCAAAGCTCAGTACTCACCAACAAATATGCTGAAGGATACCCCACTAAGCGTTACTATGCGGGATGCCAATTCATTGATGAGATTGAGCAACATGCAATTGACCTTGCCAAGGAGCTCTTTAACACTGAACATGCCAACGTACAACCACACTCTGGCTCTCAGGCTAATATGGCGTTGTATAATGCCTTATTAAAGCCGGGTGATACTATCCTTGCCATGAATCTTTCAGCTGGTGGCCATTTAACACATGGTCATCATGTTAATTTTTCAGGAACGTTTTATAACATAGTTCACTATGGCGTTAATCGAACTACAGAGCTTATCGATTATGACGAGGTTACAGCACTTGCAGAACAACACAAACCAGTCCTCATTGTTGCAGGAGCCTCGGCTTATTCACGGATCATAGACTTTAAAAAATTTAAAGAAATAGCTGATGCCGTTGGTGCTTTTTTTGCTGCAGATATTGCGCACATCGCTGGCCTTATTGCCGCAGATCTCCACCCATCTCCCGTGTCGCATGCCGATGTAATATCAAGTACAACTCATAAAACATTGCGTGGTCCGCGTGGCGGACTATTATTATCAAATGCATCCCTTAAAGAAAAAATCGACCGGGCTGTATTTCCCGGAAGTCAGGGAGGGCCCCTTATGAACACGATTGCAGCAAAAGCAGTCGCATTTCGTTTAGCATTATCGCAAGATTTTGCCGACTATCAACGTCGCATAATCCAAAACGCTAAATCTATGGCCACTGCATTTAAAAACCGTGGGTACCGAATAGTATCAGATGGCACGGACAATCACCTTTTTATTGTGGATCTCCAAAGCAAAGGCTGCACCGGCCGTGATGCTGAAAATCTATTAGATCAAGTCGGTATTACGGTAAGTCGAAGCTGCATCCCCTTTGATCCACAACGACCATGGATCACCAGCGGGATTCGTGTTGGTACGCCAGCCATTACCACGCGAGGTTTTACCGGTAGTGAATGCGAACAGATAGTTGAGCTCGTTGATACAACCTTATCCCATGCTGATAATCAAAAAAAATTGGATACTATCGGGGTAAAGGTGCGTGAGCTTGCACTTGCACGGCCAATATACGATAACCAAACGCTTATACCCGATACAAAAACTCCATTAATCACTTTAAACCAGCCCTAAATACTTTATTTTCGTATCAAAATGGTATCTGCGTAATAAGCTCGTTTGTAGATACATGGAAAAAAGCGTATTCTAGAAAAAACAGACTGAACAGGCAAAAAATGAAAAAGCTGTATGCCCCATGGCGCGGCAGTTATACCAACAAGAACACGAAGGGTGCACCGCGTTTAACCAAAGAAGATACCTGTGTGCTATGTAGTCATGGCGATGCGCCTCCCCATGATGATGCAAAAAACCTTGTCCTCAAGCGACTGGAACATAATTACATCCTCTTGAATGCCTACCCATACAATGCTGGCCATGTAATGATTGTACCTTATACCCATACTGATACGCTCGAATCATTGACCCCGAAGACACGCGCTGAAATGATGGAGGCAGCAAACAAAATGATCACGGTTATGACACATGAACTCAAGCCGGATGGATTTAATTGTGGTATTAATCTGGGCGGAAAGGCTGCTGGTGGCAGTATTCCTGAACACGTCCATATGCATGTTCTTCCCCGATGGTTTGGTGATACGAGCTTTTTACCAACCCTTGCTGACACCAAGCCCATTTCCCAGGATCTTATTAAGGTGTATACTAGGTTATCAAAGGCACTTGAAACAAAATAGGTAACTATTACGAGAACGTATGACATCATTAGAAATTCGTAAACACTTTTTTTCCTTTTTTATTGAGCGGGGACATACCGAAGTTCCAAGCTCATCGCTCATACCTGCACAAGATCCTACGCTTTTATTTACTAATGCGGGAATGAACCAATTTAAGGATGTTTTTCTTGGCAAAGAAAAACGTTCCTATTCCCGTGCCGTTTCTATTCAAAAATGTATGCGTGCTGGCGGTAAGCATAATGATCTTGACAACGTCGGATTCACGCCCCGCCATCTTACGTTTTTTGAAATGATGGGTAACTTCTCGTTCGGCGACTATTTTAAAAAAGAAGCCGTACGTTATGCGTGGGACTTTCTGACAAAAAACATGTCAATTCCTGCTGATAAGCTTTATGCAAGCGTTTATATAGAAGACGAAGAAACATACACAATTTGGAAACAGGACATTCAGTTACCTTCTGATCGCATTTACCGGCTTGGTGCTCGGGATAACTTTTGGCAGATGGGTGATACGGGGCCTTGTGGGCCATGCTCCGAAATTTATCTCGACCGCGGCCTACCTCATGGTTGCAAAAAAGACTCGTGCGGTCCTGGATGTGATTGCGATCGGTTTTTAGAGGTATGGAATCTCGTTTTTATGCAATATAATCGTTTAGCAGATGGGACTGATACCGAACTCAAACAAAGAGGCGTAGACACTGGTATGGGCCTTGAGCGGCTCTGCTCGATCATGCAAGATGTCGACTCAGTATTTGATACCGATTTGTTTATACCAATCATTGATTATATCGAACATGAGACAGGCAAAAAGTACGATACACCAAACCTCGAAATAAAAAGTGCCTTTCGGGTGCTTTCTGACCATATCCGTGCCGCTTCCTTCGCTATCGCCGACGGCGCTACTCCATCAAACGAAGGACGTGGATATGTCTTGAGGAAAATCATTCGACGTGCAGCACTCTTTGCTGACAAATTAACAGATAAAAATATATTTCCTACACTTCTTACGCCACTTATTAAAGTAATGGGCCCTGTATACCCTGAGCTCATTACCCATAAAACAATGATCGAAGAACTGTTAAAAAGTGAAATTGAACGGTTCATGCATAATCTGGGACGTGGTAAGATTGTGTTTGAAAAATATGCAGAAGAACCTGCAACAAAAGAACGTAAACAAATTAGTGGTACCCAGGCATTTAAACTGTATGATACGTTTGGGTTTCCTCTGGAGCTTACCAAGGTACTTGCATACGAAAAAGGATTTGATGTCGATACCATAGGATTTGAACGAGCCATGGATACACAACGTCTCCAATCAGGAAAAAAAGAAACGGCGACCCAAGAAATAACCCTCGATGAATCAATTAAAACTAACTTCATTGGGTATGATACATTAAAGACGGACGCTTCTATTATTGCCCTTCTTATAAATGGCAAGATGGCCAACAAAGTACCAGCCCATGAGACGTGCTGGATTGTTACTGATACCTCGCCATTCTTTGTTGAAAAAGGTGGTCAAGTGAGCGACGAAGGGACCGTAACAATCGACACGTTCAGCACACCTGTCAAAAAGCTTAAATATATCGGAAACGCAATTGCCGCATGCATTAAAGCGCCTAAAGACCTGGTAGTAGGTACAACGGTCACACTTGAAGTCAATAAACGTGCTCGTGATGACACAATGAAAAATCATAC